>OIWP01000033.1_pt1 | contig 189326 bp, 186 predicted proteins | sample 1587661 | NCBI WGS metagenome assembly OIWP01 (sample SAMEA3888899, study PRJEB22519) | human gut metagenome | biome: human gut; feature: human-associated habitat; material: faeces | place: Denmark | collected 2010 | reverse complement strand
TAATCTGAAAAAGGAAACGCTGGTAGAAAGAATAAGGTATCAGGGATAGCAAGTATTGCTGGGATATCCTCACCTTGGAGGGATGGGAAATGTCGCCGCCTGCAAAGACGGATCTGCCATTAAAAGGATATCCCAGGAGTGATTCACCGGTAGAAACTATTGAAACAATTATTGATGTTGTACAACTTCCGGAAAATGAAGATTATCCTGGAGAGGATGTAGTTGAAATCATAAATCTGCAGGGAGAAACAACCACTGTTTATAAGTTAGTGGATGGTCGTTATATGAATCGAACTAATACTGTTTATATTTATGATGGAAAAGACACATGGACAGATACGAATGGTGTGGAGTGGAACCAGGAAGTGAAGTAAAAAATATAACATGACATAATCGGATTGACTAAAAGAACACAGATATTTATAATGTAGGCAAAATAAGAATGCAGAACTTCGAGAGGAATAGATCACTTTACTAATGGCAGTAAAATGGTTCTAATGTGAGCGGAGAAAGAGGTTATTATGATAAAACACACAATAGCACCCATATATGACAAGAATTCCCGTATCCTGATACTGGGGAGTTTTCCATCTGTAAAATCGAGAGAACAGCAATTTTTTTATGGCCATAAGCAAAACCGTTTTTGGAAAGTACTTGCCGGGATTCTGGGATATGAAGTGCCTCAGACAATTGAGGAGAAGAAGGAGATGCTTCTGGCGAATCATATTGCTGTATGGGATGTGATTCAGAGCTGTGAGATTGAAGGCTCTTCAGATGCCAGTATTCATGAGGTGATTCCGAATGATCTGTCGGAAATTCTTGCGACGGCAGATATCCGGGCAATTTATACAAATGGTGGAAAAGCTTTTGAATTGTATGATAAATACATTTACCCGGTGAATGGAATCAAAGCACAGAAACTTCCGTCAACGAGCCCTGCCAATGCAGGATATTCACTGGAGCGGCTGAAGGAAGCATGGATGGAGATCGTGAAAACGCTTATTATGTGACTGTATCGGCAGGTATTTTTGTAATGTGCAGGGATGAAAAAATTTCCACGGAAGATGCATTGTCCAGGGCAGATGAACGACTGTATGAAGCAAAGAAGCATAAAACACAAATGCTGATAAAATAAAAAAGGAAGCACTGTTCTGAAGAAATCAAAACAGTACTTCTTTTTTTATACTTCTTTTGAAGACTCAGAATCACCGGATTCTGTTTCCTCAGTTGCTTCAGGAAGAATCACACGTACACTTTCAATGCGGTTTTTATCCAGCTTCTCAACTACCAGGCGGATATGATCATCTGTAATAACCTGGTCACCTGCGACCGGAAGACGATCCAGATGTTCAATGATGAGACCACCCAGAGAATCGTAATCTTCAGAATCAAGATGAGTGCCGAGATGATCATTCACGTCATCAAGACTCATGGATCCTTCTACGATATATTCACGGTCGGAAAGCTTTTTGATCAGTTCATTTTCGCTTTCATCGTATTCATCATGAATTTCTCCAACGATTTCTTCGAGAATGTCCTCCAGGGTGATAAGTCCGGTCATTTCACCATATTCATCAAGAACAATGGCGATGTTGAAAGTAGATTCACGCATTTCGACCAGAAGTTCAGAAATATCCTTGTATTCATAAGTAAAATGTGGCTTGCGGAGATAATCACGGATATTAAAAGGCTTGGTTGAATCATACAAAAGAAGATCCTTCATGTTGATGATACCAACGATATTGTCTTGTGTATTTTCATAGACAGGAAGACGCGTAAAACGATCCTCACGGAAAATATCAATCAGTTCATCATAAGTAGAATCAACATCCGCAAAAGATACATTGACTCTTGGAACCATAATATCTTTGGCATCTGCATCTCCCAGATCGAATACATTGTAGATCATTTTCTTTTCGTCAGATTCGATAACACCATCTTCATGGCTGACATCTACGATCGTGCGAAGTTCTTCTTCTGTCATAGCCTTATTAGCTGCATCCGGATCCACACGAAGCAATTTCATGAATACACGTGACACCATATTGATAATAAAAATAAATGGAGTCATGATCATCATAAAAAAACTAAGAATAGGAATGTAGCGCAGGGTGATTTTTTCTGCATTCAATGTAGCATAATTCTTAGGTGTGATTTCACCAAATATAAGGATGGCTACAGTAAGGGCAGCTGTGGCAATACTCACCATGTATCCGCCAAAACTGTATGCCAGTGAAGTGGCAAGAGAGGAGGCGGTGATATTAACAAGGTTATTTCCAATCAGAATAGCGCTGAGCATTTTGGGGGTATGATTCTCAACAATGTCCAGAACCTTTGCAGCACGTTTGTTGCCTTCATCGGCAAGGGCGCGCAGCCTTATTTTGTTGACTGCCATAAGAGCAGTTTCATTTGATGAAAAAAATGCGGATAACGCCAGTAATATGATCAGAATAATTAGCTGGTAAGTGTCACTTGCATCCACTCGTAAAATTCACTCCTTTAAGTTGTATTAGTCGAGATCTTTGCCTGTAAGCATTTTGTATGCCTGCAGATATTTTTCGATAGTTTTGTCTACGATTTCCTGTGGTAGTGTCCAGTCGTTTCCAGGATGAGAAGTCAGCCAGTCACGTGCAAACTGTTTGTCGAAAGAAGGCTGTCCATGGCCTGGTTCATATCCTTCTGCCGGCCAGAAACGGGAGCTGTCAGGTGTCAGCATTTCATCACCGATTACCATATTACCGTCTTCATCCAGGCCGAATTCAAATTTGGTATCTGCAATGATAATGCCTTTACTTAATGCATATTCAGCGCATTTTTTGTAAAGAGCAATCGTATTATCGCGAAGTTTTTCTGCAAGTTCGCGTCCTCTGCCAGGGAAATATTTTTCGAGATGGTCAATACTCTGCTCAAAAGAGATATTTTCATCATGATCACCAATCTCGGCTTTGGTTGACGGGGTGTAAATAGGCTCAGGAAGCTTGTCGGATTCTTTTAAGCCTTCAGGAAGAGTGATTCCGCAGACAGTGCCATTTTCCTGATAGCTCTTCCATCCGCTGCCTGTAATATAACCACGAACGATACATTCAATTGGAAGCATGTTCAGTTTGCGGCACATCATAGATTTTCCGGTATATTTCTCTTGCTGGAAAAATTCAGGCATGTCTTTTACATCAACAGAAATCATGTGGTTAGGCAGAATGTCCTCGGTCAGATCAAACCAGAACTTGGACATCTGTGTCAGTACAGTTCCTTTTTTGGTTACTTCATTGTTAAGGATAACATCAAAACAGCTGATACGGTCAGTTGCTACCATGATCAAACTGTCTCCGTTATCATAGATCTCACGTACTTTACCTTCTTTAATAGGTTTTAATTCCTGCATGTCTTTGCACCTCGTCATATGATTTTTAAAATTTCAAGGTTAAAATAGCACTTTTTACCGCGGACTGTCAAGATACAATTCTAATTGTACAGACAAATGCACAAAAAATCGGACAGGTTTTCAGATAATGTCGTCTCAGACTGTTTTTTCGCGAATGATAACAACAATCCATGGATTCTGTGCATCACATTTGTTGCCGGCGAGAAATTCCATAGTCGTAGAGATATAATCATTGTCCAAACAACGGCGGAACTGATAGGTGAGCTGTTTATGGCCACCAAAGAAAATGTCCTGCAGTGAAGAGAGTGTGATTCTTGAACGGTATAATTCTACGTCGTCGGGATGAATCAGGTTTTCGTTGAGAATACGACGATTGTATAATTCAAAATTATGCTCCAGTTCAAGTTCCTTGCCATGAAGCCGATAATCTCTTTTGAGGATTTCGTATTCTGCATTGCTGAGATTCAGTCTTGCAAGAAGCAGGAAATTTTCCGCAAGGATCTTAAAAATGGAATGTGTAACCGTTGTTTCATGAAGAAGTTCTACGGATGATTTTGGTTCTGTCACAGTAGTATCATCTGAAACAGCTTTGTGGGCATGATTATAGTGTTCATGAGGAACATTACTGAGAAGGTCCTCGGCATCTGCGACTGGCATTGGTTTGAAGAAAAAGTATCCCTGCGCATAAACACAGTTCATGGAATGAAGCATCTCAATCTGCTCCGGAGTTTCCACACCTTCTGCAATAATAGGAAGCTCCAGTTTGTGTGCCATGTTAACAACAGAATTAATGATCTGAATACCTTTCTGGCGGTTTTCTGGATTCATTTCAATAAATTTCATATCAAGTTTCAAAATATCGACATTGGCATCCTTGAGCATATTAAGAGAAGAGTAACCACTTCCAAAATCATCCATAAGAATACAGAAACCATACTGATGAAGCTGATCAATCGTTTTTCTTACAATGATATTATTTTCGGAAAATGCAGTCTCAGTAATCTCCACAAGGAGCATTTCGGGTGTCAGTCCATATTTTATGATAAGATCCTGAAGAAATTCAGGAACATTGATCGTTTCAATGTCAGCTACAGAGACATTGATGGAGATAGGAACAACATAAAGATGATCTTTTTTCCAATAGGCCAGAGTCTGGCAGACTGCATCCCAGATATAAGTATCCAGTGCAGTGATCATACCGTTATTCTCGAGAAATGGAATAAATTCTCCTGGAGAAACAAAACCACGGGAAGGACTGATCCAGCGGGAGAGAGCTTCCATACTGACGATTGCACCAGTGATACTGTTGCATTTGGGCTGCAGATAGAAAGTAAATTCTTTGTTTTCCAGACCGACTTTTACGTCGTGGAGCATCTGTTGTTCTTTTTCCAGCTGATCAATGATCTCATTTGTGAAATAACAGATCCGTTTATTAAAATTTCCCTTGATCTCGGAAGCAGCGAGCTGTGCATTGTTACACATGGTCGCTGTATCCGGATGCTTCTCTGTAATGGGGTAGATACCGATGATTGGAAGAAACCCCTCGTTCTGACTGTGGATGCCAATATAACTGCGAATTGTTTTGTAGATCAGATTGATCAGTTGCTCGTCATCAGGAATATACATAAAGAAATGATCTCCACCGAAATAGCCAGCCAGGTATCCTTTCATCTGCTGTACACGAAGCAGGTACTGACTGATATTCTGAAGCAGAATATCCCCTGCTTCCTGTCCGTACCAGTTATTAAATAATTTAAAACGTTCGATGTCGATGGAAATGATACACCAGCCAGATGATTCGCATGCATCAAGGAATTCTTGAGCTTTTTCAAGAAATTCCGATCGATTGTACAGCACATTTGTTATGCCCATAAGAATATGTCCTTTAACTATATGATTAAAAATAATTATACCATTTATAAAAATATTATTCAATATAATAAACAGTATGTTGTTATAAAAAATGTAGATATATTGTAATATTTCTGTTATGATAAAAAACAAACGAAAGTATAAAGTATGCAGGAGGAAAGAAAATGAGTACAAAAGCAGATATGGCAATTGCATTTCATGATAAGGGATATAACTGTGCACAGGCAGTTGCCTGTTCGTTTTGTCAGGAATTTGGTGTAGCGGAAGAAGAGATGTTCCGGATCGCAGAAGGCTTCGGACTTGGAATGGGAATGATGGAAGTATGTGGAGCACTTTCAGGAATGATGATGATCATCGGACTGGAAAACAGTGTCGGAGAACCGGAAAAAGGCAGACTGACAAAAGGTGATACCTACAGAAAGGTAAAAGAATATGTAAAGAAGTTCCAGGAACAGAATGGTTCTTATCTTTGCAGGGAACTGAAAGGTGTGGAAACAGGAAAAGTACTTCGCAGTTGTCCGGATTGTATTCGTGATGCAGTAGCACTGACTGAGGAATATCTGGCTGCACAGAAGCAGAACTGATCTTCAGAAAAGAAGATACTTGTAAATAAAAAAATCCGTCGATACAGAATGTATGAAAATTCATAAAACTGTTTCGACGGATTTTTATGTTTGAGAGAATATTATTCAGCTACTTTGACAAACTGACTGTTGTACAGATTTTGATAGAATCCGCCCTTTGCCATAAGTTCATCATGCGATCCCTGTTCGACGATACTTCCGTCTTTCATGACAAGAATCTCATCTGCATTTCGAATCGTAGAAAGACGATGCGCTACGATAAAGCTTGTACGTCCCTCCATAAGACGGTCAAAAGCTTCCTGAACCATCAGTTCAGTTCGGGTATCGATACTGGAAGTGGCTTCATCCAGTATCAGCATTGGAGGCAGACAGAGCATGACACGGGTGATACAAAGAAGCTGTTTTTCACCCTGGCTCAGACTGTCTTCTTTTAAGCGTGTGTCCAGGCCATTTGGAAGACGGCGGATAAATTCCCAGCTGTGAGAATGTCTGGCTGCTTCGATAATTTCTTCATCGGTTGCATCTGGCTTACCGATGTTGAGATTTTCGCGGACAGTGCCGTTTTTGATCCAGGTGTCCTGAAGCACCATGCCAAAGCTGCTACGCAGAGAATGACGGGAAATTTCATTGATCGGGTGACCATCAATCGAGATTGTACCGCTGGTCACATCATAGAATCGCATCAGCAGGTTGATAAAGGTTGTTTTTCCACAGCCAGTTGGTCCGACGATTGCGATACGCTTGCCTGGTTCTGCATGCAGGTTGAAATTTTCAATCAGTTTTTTGTCCGGAACGTAGCGGAAACAAACGTTATCGATGTTGACTTCACCTCTGACATCAGTGATGGTGTCCTTGGAATCAGCACTTTCCGGTTCTTCTTCCAGAAGAGCAAAGATTCTGGCCGCGCATGCAAGTGCACTCTGAAGCTCTGTGATGACAGAACTGATATCATTGAATGGTTTCATGTACTGATTTGCATAAGCAAGAAGTACGGACAGACCACCAACAGTTAGGGAACCGCCAGGAATCATGAAAGCACCGGCCAGGGCAACACCTGCATAAATGACATTATTGACAAAACGTGTGGACGGGTTGGTCAGGCTACTGTAAAAGACCGCTTTCTGACTGCATTCTTTTAATTCTTCATTGATCAGGGCAAAATGTCCAGATGATTTATCTTCGTATCCGAAGGCCTGTACGATCTTCTGATTTCCAATCATTTCTTCGATAAGTGCGGTCTGACGGCCACGTGCATCACTCTGCTTCCGGAACATATGGAAGGAACGTGAGGAAATAAATTTTGCAACAAAGAAACTGAGCGGAGTCAGAACAATGACCATCAAAGTGATCCAGATATTCTTAGAAAACATGAAAAGCAGAGTTCCGATGATCGTAACGATTCCTGAGAAAAGCTGTGTGAATCCAAGCAGAAGACCATCCGAAAGAATATCGGTATCAGCAATGACGCGGCTTATGATATCACCGGTGCTGTGGCTGTCCAGATAGGAGAGCGGAAGTACCTGAATATGACGGATCGCTTTTGCACGGATATCCTGTACCGTACGGAAGGTCATACGGTTGTTAATGATATTCATGATCCAGGTAGCAACACTGGAAACGATGATCATCACAAGAATCCGGCTGAGATAATACCACATCATACGGAAATTAACTTCACGTTTGGCAACTACCTGGTCAATCGCATTACCGAAAAGTACCGGTACATATAACTGCAGGATGACAGATACAGCTGCCAGAATAATGCTCAGGACCAGAAGAAAACGGTATTTTCCGATAAAGCGGAGTACTTTCCAGAGGGTTTCCATGCTGGTCGTATTTGTCTGCTGTTTGTTCTGTTTGCTCATAAGGTCACCTCCGAAGCATTAACGGATACGGCTGTATTTGATGTATTGTATTTTTCACGTTCTTCCGGGAACTGGGAGAAATAGATTTCGCGGTACGTATCGCAGGTGCGGATAAGGTCATCGTGAATGCCTTTTCCAACAAGCTCACCGTCATCCAGAACAAGGATCAGATCTGCCTGACGGATACTTGCAGCACGCTGGGACACCAGGAAGGTGGTAACATTTCCACTGAGCTGATGGAGAGATCTGCGAAGTGCAGCATCTGTTGCAAAATCCAGAGCACTGGCACTGTCGTCAAGAATCAGAAATTCCGGTTTCTTTACAACGGCACGTGCGATAGTAAGACGCTGACGCTGACCGCCGGAAAGATTTCGTCCATTCTGTTCCAATTTGAAATCAAGCTGTCCATCTTTGTTTTCTACAATTTCACGAGCCTGTGCGGTCGTGAGTGCATCCCAGATTTCTTCATCTGTTGCATTCTCACGTCCCCATTTCATGTTTTCGCGGATGGATCCTTTAAAAAGTACAGCGCGTTGTGGAACAACACCGATCTTTTCACGAAGGTCATGCTGGCTGTAGTTCTGGATATTTTGCCCGTCTATCTGTATAGTTCCGCTGGTCGCATCATAAAAACGGGCAATCAGGTTGACCAGGGTGGATTTACCGCTTCCGGTACCTCCGATGATTCCAACAGTCTGGCCTCTTTTGACAGAAAAGCTGATATTGGAAAGGCTGGGTGCGCCTGATTCTGCATAAGTAAAAGTAACATCATGGAATTCGACTGCGTTTTCGCCGCAAACTGCAGTGGAGGCAGTAGAAACCGGATGATTCATGGAAGATTTTACTTTGAGAATATCGGCAACACGGTTTGCACATGCGGCAGATTTGTTTAGTGTAATGATCAGAGAAGCAAGTTTAATGAGTTCAACGATCATCTGAGCCATATAGTTATAAAGAGCAACGACCTGTCCCTGCTGCATATTTCCGAGATTGACCTGGAGTCCTGCATTATTGATCAGAATGACTGTTGCGATATTGATCAGTACATAAGTTACCGGATTTAGAAGAGCAGACAGCTTTCCGACAAATTCGTTCAGCTTTGTAAGCTGAGCATTGCTGGCATCAAATTCACGGACGGCTTCTTCTTCGCGACAAAAAGCGCGGATGACACGTACACCGGTCAGGTTTTCACGGGTTAGTCCTGTAACTGCGTCCAGACGTGCCTGTACCTTGCCAAAAAGCGGAATACTCAGGTACATGATCACAAATACAACCAGGAAAAGCACCGGAATAGCAACAACAAAGATCAATGCACAACGTGTGTTGATCGTAAAGGCCATGACCATGGAACCCAATACGATAAAAGGACTTCGAAGAAGAAGGCGCAGGCCCATATTTACACCGTTCTGTACCTGATTGATATCATCTGTAAGACGGGTGATCAGAGTATCTGTTCCAAGAGTATCAAGTTCTGTGTAAGAAAGCTTCTGCACATGGTCGTAAACGGCCTGTCTCAGTTCTGTGGCAAATCCTACACTAGCCTTAGCTGCAAAAAACTGGGCGGTGATGCTGACTGCGAGTCCGGCAGCTGCCATGAGTACCAGAATAAAAAATCGCTCGATGATATACGGGCGATCATTTCCAGTGATACCTACATCAATGATCTGCGCAATGACTACCGGGACAAGCAGATCAAACACAACTTCCAGAAATTTGAAGAAAGGGGCAAGAATGCTTTCTTTCCTGTAATTTTTCAGATAGATTGCGAGAGATCGCATTTTTAGGTTTCCTCCGTTTTTTATTATATTATTGTGTTGCTGTTGGTTATTATTGGCAGCAACAGATTGACATTCCCTATTATAGTCCTGTATCATAAGAAATAGCAAGGGCATAAATACTATAAGTAAAAAGAGGAAAATCTATGAGAAGAGAAGTGACACTGGAAGAAATTTCAGATGGAAGATTATATGATGCGAATGATATGGTCAAAGCAGATTGTCAGGACTGCAAAGGCTGTCATGACTGCTGTACAGGGATGGGAGATTCTGTCCTTCTGGATCCGTATGATGTCTGTCGATTGAGCAGAGGTCTCCGGAAAATACCGGAAGAACTGATTGGGAGTGTGCTTGAACTTGGGATTTCTGATGGCAATGTTCTGCCACATCTGGCAATGTGTGGAACAGAAGAAAAATGTGTTTTCCTGAATCAGGAAGGCAGATGCTCCATACATGAGATTCGTCCTGGATTCTGCCGGTTGTTTCCACTGGGAAGATATTATACGGAAGATGGATTTAAATATATCATTCAGATCCATGAATGTGCAAAGAAAAACCGTTCCAAGATCAAGGTAAAAAAATGGATCGACACACCGGACCTCAGACAATACGAAAAATTTGTATGGGATTGGCATCAGTTTCTTCTGGATGTACAGGAAGTGTTTTACCAGACGGAAGATGCGGATTTGATCAAAAATCTGAATATGTATGTGCTCAGCCGTTTTTATACAAAATCATATGAAGAAAACAGAGATTTTTATGAGCAATTTTATGAACGTCTTGAAGAAGCAAAAAAACTTCTGAGCCTGGGAGTATGATCCCGGGACTCAGAAGTTTTTTTGAATGAAAAGTTACTGATTATCTTTTGCAAGGAGTTCATTAAGAAGCTGATGAATGGTCTTGTTTAATACAGGATGTCTGTAATAAGGAGCAATCTCATCCATTGGCTTCAGGACAAAATCACGATTTTCCATATCAATATGTGGAATATGAAGATCCGGAGTGTCTATGATCTCATTATCATAGAACAGAATATCCAGATCAAGAGTACGCGGTCCCCAGTGAATGATACGTTCTCTGTTTGCGGCCGCCTCCAGTTCGTGAAGACGGTCCAGAAGTTCTTCCGGCGTGAGCAGCGTACGGAGTTTCAGAACACCATTCAGAAATTCATCCTGTTCCACATCACCATAAGGTTCTGTAACTAAATATTCAGATACAGCTTCTACTTCACAGGAAGGAGTAGTACGGAGTCCCTGAATGCCATCATCCAGGAATTTTTTTTTGTCCCCAAGGTTGGAACCAAAGGCTACATAGGCAGTATGCCATCCGCGGGTGATCTCCACAGCAACCGTTTCGAGTGGGAGACCGACCGGAGCCCATGGCTTTTCAACACGCAGAGTGATCATTTTGAGAAGCGGAAGCTCTTGAAGCAGCATTTGGCAGAGATTTTCTGCAAGTGCCTCCAGAAGTTTATAAGTATGCTCTTTTGTGAATTTGGTGATCATATGGCTGACTTCTCCATAATGAATAGAAGCAGTCAGTTCATCGGTCAGACCTGCTTTTCGGGTATCCGTGTAAAGAGTGGCAGAAATAACAAATTTCTGGCCGAGAATATTTTCCTCCGGAAAAACTCCATGGTTTGCAAAAATCTCCAGGTTTTTGATCTCAATCTTATCCATTTATTTTATATTCCTTCCAAGAATTGCTTCAGTCATAAGGATAGCACGTTTGTTTTCTTTGATATCATGTACGCGGACAAAAGCACAGCCTTTCATGACACCGATGACAGAAGTGGCAACGGTGCCTTCTACACGCTGATCAACCGGAAGATCCAGAGTAAGACCAATCATGGACTTACGGGAGGTTCCGAGCAGGACCGGGAATCCGAGATGCTGAAAAAGTTCCAGATGATTCATGGTTTCCAGATTCATTTCATATGTTTTGCCGAAACCAACGCCCGGATCAAGAATGATTCGTTCGTCTTTGATTCCGGCTCCTCGGGCAATATTGACACATTCCTGTGTTTCAGCAAGCATATCTATGAGAAAGTTATTGTATTCTGTGTTGGCTTTGTTGTGCATAAGACAGCAGGCTACATCATGTTTGGCGATGACACCGGCCATGTCCGGATCATATTTGAGCCCCCAGACATCGTTGACCAGATCGGCACCTGCCTGGACAGCTGCATCTGCAACACTTCCCTTGTAAGTATCTACAGAGATCGGTACATCAAAACGTTTGCGAAGTGCTTCGATGACCGGAACGACACGTGCTGCTTCTTCTTCGGCACTGACCGGAGTATGCCCCGGACGTGTGGATTCACCACCGACATCCAGAATATCAGCACCGTCTTTGATCATAGCTTCTGCATGCATCAGAGCATGATCCATAGTATTCCATTTGCCACCATCAGAAAAAGAATCCGGGGTCACGTTCAGGATGCCCATAATATAAGTTCTGTTTTTTACATCAAATTCACGATTTCCGATTTTCATGATCTAAGATTCTCCTTTTAATATTGAATCATCATATTTTTTTTTGAAAGATCCCAGTAGCATTCTTTTTCTGCAGGACAGAGAAAACACATACGGGATTTTTTATCTGCTTCATAAAGAATCCGGCTCAGGGAAGAAGTTTCCTCTTTTGAGGAACGATGTTCCCCGATCGCGGTCAGAATCTGCTCTTTTTCTGCAGAAGAAAAAGCAAGATCAGATAAAATCTGTTCAGCAATCTGTACACCGGCTTCGTCATGCGGGGTACCATCCATATACTGTCTGACGCGACCGATATCATGGAGAAGTGCAGTGCAGTAGATCAGTTCACGGGAGCAGTCAAGTCCTCGTTCCAGTGCAAATATGTAAGCAAGTCTTGCGACATCCAGAAAATGTTCCGGTGTATGACGGCAGAAGATACGGTCAGCTTCAAGGTGTATAAGATCTTTCAGATTTTGCTGATAGAGAGGATGCTGCCAGATAGCATTTACTCTTGTCATATCGGTATGCATCAGTCTTTTACCATGGAGAGGAACTGTTTCTGAAGTTCACGGTCTGTCTTGAAATCACCACGGGTAACGGTAGTAATCGTTTTACTTCCTGGTTTTTTGATTCCACGCATGGTCATGCAGGTGTGTTCCGCTTCCAGCATTACCATAATCCCCTTAGGATTCAGAGTACGTTCCAGTGCATCGGCAATCTGTACAGTCAGGCGTTCCTGAATTTGCGGTCTTCTTGCATAGACATCAACAGTACGGGCAAGTTTACTGAGTCCGGTCACTTTGCCATTTGGAATATAAGCTACATGAGCTTTGCCATAAAAAGGCATCAGATGATGTTCACACATAGAATAGAAAGTAATATCTTTTTCCAGTACCATTTCGTTATTTTCTACTTCAAACTGTTTGGCAAGATGATGATCCGCTTCTTCATCCAGTCCACCATAAATTTCCATACACATACGTGCAATTCGGTCCGGAGTATCTTTGAGACCTTCACGTTCTGTGTCTTCACCGATTCCTTCAAGAAGGAGACGGATTGCCTGTTCTACTTTCTGTTTATCTACCATTAAAAAAACAACCTCCTGTTAAACATGATATCGTGTACTGTGGAGATTGTCTTTTTTTTGTCGAGCTGATAGTGTGTTAAAGTGAAAAAGATATCTCCAATTGTGATAGAACGTATGTCGAAAAACGTATCCCTACACAATATGAGATATCCTCTTATATTGTTGCAACGGGTGCGGATCATATACCGTAAGACGGACTTTTCGTTTCGGCGACAACTCCCCATTCGCTGAACACTTGACGCATATGATCCTATTTTGCATATCATTCATTTCCCGTACAGTATAGCATAGATGTATTCGATATAAAAGGGGTAATTTGTTGAAAAAAATATTCATTTCTAATATATATTGACGAGAATTGGCAGACATGATAGCATAGAGGTATCTTTCAAAAAGAAATATAAAAAACGATAAAGATTCACAGATTACGGACCGACAGGGATAACGACTGTGTGTATGGATACACACGCGAGTTATCTCTTTTTTTATACGTGTTTTGCACGGAGAGGGAGGAAAAACATGTTTTTGATGATCGATAATTATGATTCGTTTGTTTACAATCTGAAAGCGTATTTTGAGGAATTGGGAAGGGAGATCATGGTCAGGAGAAGTGATCAGATTAATATAGAAGAAATAGAAAAGATGCAGCCGGAAGGAATCATTCTTTCGCCCGGACCGAAACGTCCATGGGATGCTGTGCGATGTGTAGAAACAGTGAAACGGTTTCAGGGAAAGATCCCGATCTTAGGTGTCTGTCTGGGACATCAGGTGTTGGGACATTGCTGTGGAGCTGTTGTAGAGAAAGGGAGCCGTCCAATGCATGGAAAGGTGACAGGGATCCGAAATAATGGAACGGGATTATTTGAAGGACTGCCGGAGAAATTTAAAGTAACCAGGTATCATTCACTGGTTGTGAGAGAAGACAGTATTCCGGAAGAATACCGGGTAGATGCAGTGGCTGAAGATGGAGCGGTAATGGGAATCTCGCACAGAGAAATCCCTCTTTATGGCGTACAGTTTCATCCGGAAGCAGTCCTGACGGAATATGGTCATGAGTTGTTAGAAAATTTCTGCTGTATCGCAGAGAAATTCAACAAAAATGAATAAAAAATCTATGAAATATATAAGAAAAATTTATAGAAATGTTTCGAAAAATGGACAGAGAGGAAAAATAGATGTATAATATAAACCGCGTGATAAAAAAATTGACTCCACACAGATCAGCAGCAGAACTGTTCAAATATTTTTCGGATGAAAAGGACTGTGTATTTCTGGATTCATCTCTTGTGAACGGGCTTGGAAGATATTCAATCATAGGAGTGCGGCCATATCTCAAATTAGTAAAAGACGATCATGGATTTTTTATAAATGAGCAGAAGGTATCGGAACTCTCATTTGAGGAATATCTCAAAAAATATCTGTCTGAGCATAAAGATCAGAATAAAAGCGGGCTTCCAATGCTATCAGGGGCAATCGGATATTTTTCGTATGAATACGGGCGGAAATTAATGGAAATACCATCTCATAAGGAAAATCTGGTAACGATTCCGGATGCAGTACTTGTTTTTTATGACATGTATATCATAGAGGATTGTCATGAGAAGAAAACATTTCTGGTGGCCAATGGAGTTACAGAAGATGCAGAGAAACTGATCGAATCTGTTGAAAAGCGTCTGACAGAAGTATTATTAGAAAAAGAACAGGTCGCAGACGGATCATTTAATATAGAAATAACACCAAATTTTAAAAAAGAAGAATACAAACAGGCTGTTGATGAGATGATTCGATATATCATCGAAGGTGATATCTATATCACAAATATGACGCAGCAGCTTGAGGTAAAGAGCAACAAAAAACCACTGGATGTTTTTTATGATTTGAGAGAAAACAATCCGTCACCATTTGGCGGCTATATGGATTACGGTGATTTTCAGATTGTCTGTGCATCACCGGAGCGATTCCTTAAGATGAAGAAGGGACATGTGAATACACGTCCGATCAAGGGAACGCGAAAAAGAGGTGAGACTCTGGAAGAGGATCTCCTTATGAGAAATGAACTCAAAAATTCAGAGAAGGATAAGAGTGAACTTCTTATGATCGTTGATCTCGAGCGGAATGATCTGAACCGCGTGTGCAAACCTGGAAGTGTCAAAGTGACGGAACTTTTTACGGTGGAAGAATATGCAACAGTATTTCATCTGGTTTCTGACATCGAGGGAGTACTTCAGGAAAACAAAACGATAATGGATCTGCTTGAAGCAACGTTTCCTGGCGGTTCTATTACAGGAGCCCCGAAATATCGTGCGATGGAGATCATTGATGAACTGGAGAACAACCGCAGAAATCTGTACACAGGTTCCATCGGTTACCTGACATTAGATGGAGACTGTGATTTTAATATAGTGATCCGTACAGCATTGCACAAAGATGGAATGTATTATCTGGGAGTTGGCGGTGGCATCACTGCTGAATCAGATCTGGAATTTGAATATGAGGAGACCCTTCAGAAAGCGAAAGCGGTTCTGGAGGCTATGAAATAAAGTCTGGAGTGATAAAAAGATATGGATATTAGACTGGATGAGGGATTTTTGTTTGGAATGGGAGTATTTGAAACGGTTGCAGTGGAACAAGGCAGACCGTTACTTCTGGAACAACATCTGAACAGAATGCAGGGATCAGCTGATTTTTTGAAATTGGGTTCCTGTGCAGAACGTGGACTTACAAAAGAAAAAATCGCAGAATATCTGAGTACACAGGAAATGTCGGTGAAGATGCATGGAGCACTTAAGATCGTGATGTCAGCTGAGAATACCTTCTTTCAGATGAGAGAAAATCCATATATGGATGAAATCTATTCCAGAGGATTTATGACGGATCTAAGCAAAGTCAGACGAAACGAGACTTCTCCACTGGTTTATCATAAGACATTTAATTATGGTGACTGTGTTCTGGAAAAAAGAGCAGCCGCAGCAGCCGGTATCAATGAAAAGATATTTATCAACACCAAAGGACAGATCAGTGAAGGAACTGTCTGCAATGTCTTTTTTGTACGTAAAAATATGATCTATACACCGCAGCTTTCCTGCGGCCTGTTGCCGGGTATCCTGCGTGAATATATTATGGAAAGATTTCAGGTGACAGAAACGATCATTTATCCGGATGAGCTGATGTATTATGAGGAGTGTTTTGTGACAAACTCACTCATGGGTGTGATGCCGGTAAGACAGCTTGGAAATATCTGTTTTCCGCATCGTGCAAAAGCAGACGAAGTAAGAGAAGTATACGAAAAAGAAAAAATGTCCCTGTGAGGGGCATTTTTTTTGCCTGAATTGTGTCCAAAAAGTCACAAAAAAACGATTGACTTTCAAAGGCGAAATTTTGTATAATAGGAAAATTCGGAAATAGAAAAAAGACAGATAAGGAGGCAGACAGAAAAGATGAATAAGACACTTTTTAAATCCATCCGGGAATATAAGAAACAGTCATTGCTGGCACCGTTTCTCGTAATTCTGGAGGTACTGATGGAGGTTCTCATTCCTCTGGAAATGGCAAAGATCATAGATGTTGGAATAGCCAATGGTGATCTTGGTTATATTGTACAGCGCGGAATAATTCTTGTTGCAATGGCGATGCTGGCATTGTTTTTTGGTGTGCAGGCCGGTAATATGGCAGCCGTAGCGGCTGCTGGTTATGCGAAAAATCTTCGCCATGATATTTTCTATAAGGTGCAGGATTTTTCTTTCAAAAACATTGACCATTTCTCCACATCAGGTCTGGTTACACGAATGACGACGGATATTACGAACGTGCAGATGGCATATATGATGAGTATCCGTCTTCTGGCAAGAGCACCGATCATGATTCTTCTTTCCTGGATCATGACACTGCTGATCAATGTAAAGATTGCACTTCTGTTCCTGATCGTAATCCCGCTTCTTGGTGGAACACTGATGTTTATAGCAAAGAAAGCGCATCCACATTTTATCAGAGTATTTGACGAGTATGATGAACTGAACAATTCTGTGCAGGAAAATGTCAATGCATCACGTGTGGTAAAGGCATTTGTAAGAGAAGATTACGAGATAAACAAATTTCACGGTGTGTCCAATTATGTATATACCCTGTTTACAAAAGCAGAAAAAATCGTTGCATGGAACTCTCCGGTCCTGCAGTTCATGATGTACGCGGTTGTACTTCTGATCGCGCTGATCGGTGGACGAAGCATTGTATTTGGAACCATGGAGACTGGAGAACTGACAAGTGTGATCGTATATGCGATTCAGATTCTGATGTCTCTGAATATGGTGACTTTTGTATTTGTCATGATCATGATCGCAGGGGCTTCCACAGACCGTATCACGGAGGTGCTTAATGAGGTACCGGAGATGCAGGATAAAGCGGATACAGTGAAAGAAGTCAGAAATGGCGAGATTACCTTTGAACATGTAGATTTCAGCTATGCGGGTGAAGGCGGAAACCTTTCCCTGAAAGATATCAACCTTCATATTAAATCGGGACAGACAGTTGGTATCATTGGCGGTACCGGAAGTGCCAAATCTACACTGGTACAGATGATCCCGAGACTTTATGATGTCACTGGTGGTGCAGTAAAAGTAGCCGGAGTTGATGTACGTGACTATAATCTGGAAGTTCTGCGTGACCAGGTATCTATGGTTCTGCAGAAAAATGTATTATTTTCCGGCACGATCTACGATAATATCCGCTGGGGCAATGAACATGCCAGTGATGAGGAAGTTAAAAGAGTCTGCCGTCTGGCGCAGGCAGATGGATTTGTAAATGAGTTCCCGAATGGTTATGAGACCATGATCGTACAGGGCGGTAATAACGTTTCCGGTGGACAGAAACAGCGTCTATGTATTGCACGTGCACTGCTTAAGAAACCTAAAATCCTGATTCTGGATGATTCCACCAGTGCAGTAGATACCAAAACAGATGCATTGATCCGTAAAGCATTCCGGGAAGAGATCCCGGACACGACCAAGATCATCATTGCACAGAGAGTTTCTTCGATAGAAGATGCCGATCAGATCATTGTGCTGGATGACGGTAAGATCGCAGGTGTGGGAACATCGGAAGAACTGCTGCAGACAAATGAGATCTACAGGGAAGTATATGAATCTCAGGTGAAAGGAGGAGAAGAGGATGAATAAGAATAAAAAACCGAAAATGACAAAAAATGATTTAAAGACGGCAAAACGTCTGATGAAATATGTGACAGAGAAATATAAATTCCAGTTTATTCTTGTTTTCTTCTGTATCCTGATCAGTGCTGTGGCGACAACTGCAGTCTCTCTTTCTCTGAGATACCTTCTGGATGATTTTATCCTGCCACTTGTTGGACAGAAAACCCCGGATTTTGCAGGACTTTATAAGGCCCTGACTGTTTTGGGCGTAATCTTTCTGGCAGGTGTCATTGCAACATTTATTTACACAAGAATGATGGTTTATATTGGACAGGGTGTACTCAAAAGAGTACGTGATGATATGTTTGAACATATGCAGACACTGCCAATCCGTTACTTCGATCAGAATACAAATGGTTCGATCATGAGTCTTTATACCAATGATACAGATACATTGAGACAGATGATCAGCCAGGCAATTCCACAGGCACTGATGGCATTGTTTACAATTGTTGTCACTTTTATTTCCATGCTGGTGCTGAGTCCGCTTCTTACGATACTTGCAGTACTGATCATTTTTGTGATGCTTGCTGTTACCGGCAAGATCGGAGCAAAGAGTGGAAAATACTTTGTGCATCAGCAGATGTCTCTGGCAGATGTGACCGGATTCGTGGAAGAACGAATGAACGGACAGAGGGTAGTAAAGGTATTTAATCATGAGGCAAAATCAAAAGAAGAGTTTGATCAGCTCAATGAAGTTCTTTTTGAGAGCGCCTCACAGGCAAATAAATACGGTAATATGATGGGACCAGTTATCGGAAATATCGGAAACCTGCAGTTTGTACTGACGGCGGTTCTCGGAGGAATCCTTTCTGTAGCAGGCATCGGAGGAATCACACTTGGTGTTATGGCTTCCTATCTGCAGTTCACCAAAAGCTTCACTCAGCCGTTCATGCAGGTGGCACAGCAGTTTAATTCCATCGTCATGGCACTTGCCGGTGCGGAAAGAATTTTCAATCTGATCGATGAGAAACCGGAAGAGGATGAGGGTTATGTAACACTTGTCAATGCAAGAAAAGATGAGAATGGCAACATTGTAGAATGCAAAGAGAGAACCGGCATGTGGGCATGGAAACATCCGCATTCTGCAGATGGCTCCGTATCCTATACAGAGCTGAAAGGTGATGTAAGATTTGAGGATGTAACCTTTGGATATAATGAAGACAAAACAATTCTTCACGATATCAGCCTGTATGCGAAGCCCGGACAGAAACTGGCATTCGTCGGCTCTACCGGAGCCGGTAAGACAACCATAACCAATCTGATCAATCGTTTTTATGATATCCAGGAAGGCAAGATCCGTTATGATGGAATCAATATTACCAAGATCAAAAAGGATGATCTGAGACATTCTCTTGGAATCGTTCTTCAGGACACACATTTGTTTACCGGTACGATTCGTGATAATATCCGTTATGGCAAGCTGGATGCAACGGATGAAGAAATCTATGCAGCAGCAAAACTGGCACATGCAGATCAGTTTATACAGATGCTCCCGAAAGGATACGATACGATGCTGAGCGGGGATGGTGAAGAACTCTCTCAGGGGCAGAGACAGCTTCTGTCCATTGCGCGGGCAGCAGTTGCAGACCCACCGGTACTGATTCTGGATGAAGCAACTTCCAGTATCGATACCCGTACAGAAAGTATCGTACAGAAAGGTATGGACAACCTGATGAAGGGCCGTACCGTGTTTGTGATCGCGCACAGACTTTCTACGATTCGAAACAGTGATGCGATTATTGTTCTGGAACATGGCAAGATCATTGAGAGAGGTGACCACAAAGACCTCATTAAACAGAAAGGAACTTATTATCAACTGTATACTGGTAAACTGGAACTTTCATAAAAAATATTACAGAGACAGAATTTCCTGATAATCTGGAGTTCTGTCTCTTTGTATATTCGGTAATCTGTGAGAAAAAAATGGCGCAATATGTGCAACAATTAACTGTATTTTTATTCCAGACGTGGTATACTGTCAACAAAAAGAAATGGGGGCTCAATATGTTAAAATCATGGACACCGGGCGAAGAACCGGACAAAGATGAGATGAAAGTACAGCTTGAGAAAACCAGAAACAGACTTTATGATCTTCAGATGAAGATCAAGGAGCACAAGCTCCCGGTACTGGTCCTTTTTGAGGGGTGGAGTGCAGCAGGCAAAGGCAGTATGATCGGTAAGGTGATCAGGAATATTGATCCTCGTTTTTTCAAGGTTGCCACGATGTCAGCTCCGACAGAGGAAGAGGTACGCAGACCGTTTCTGTATCGTTATATGAAACAGATCCCGGAAGAAGGCAAATTTACATTCCTGGATTCAGGATGGATGGAACAGACGGTGAAGGAAGTATTGAATGGAGAACTCGAAGGAGATGCTTATGAGCGGCGTATCGAGAGCATCAGGCGTTTTGAAAGGCAGCTTACGGACAATGGATATCTGGTTCTGAAATTCTTTATGGAGATTGATAAGGACGAACAGGAAAAGCGCATGAAGAAGCTTCTTTCCAAGGATGATACCAAGTGGCGTGTGACAGGATTCGATAAATGGCAGAACAAACATTATAAGAAGTGCGAGAATGTATTTGACCGTTATATGAAAGACACCAATATGTCCAGTTCGCCGTGGTATATCATTGATGCAAAGGATAAGAAGTGGGCAGAGCTGCAGGTGATGGATACACTGGTCAGCAGTATTGAAGTGGCATTGCAGAACCAGAGTCATTCGGTACCGATCCTTCAGAATGTTTTTCCACTGGTCAAGATGCCTAAGCTGAAAGACGTAGAGCTGGAAGGCAAGACAATTGACGAAGAAGAGTACCAGAAGGAACTGAAGAAGCTGCAGGCCAAACTGGGAGAACTGCATAATCGCCTGTACCGTAAGCGGGTTCCGGTGATCATTACCTATGAGGGATGGGATGCGGCCGGCAAAGGCGGCAATATCAAACGAATTGCAGGGGCATTGGATCCTAGAGGATATGAGGTACAGCCAATCGCCAGTCCGGAGCCACATGAGAAGGCTCGGCATTATCTCTGGAGATTCTGGACAAGACTTCCGAAGGATGGGCACATTGCAATCTTTGATCGTACGTGGTATGGCCGTGTCATGGTAGAACGGCTGGAAGGATTCTGCAGTGAAAATGACTGGAAACGTGCTTACAATGAGATGAATGAATTTGAAAAGGAACTCCACGACTGGGGTGCAGTGATCATCAAATTTTGGGTGCAGATTGATAAAGATACACAGCTGGAGCGTTTTAATGACCGCCAGAATAATCCGGAGAAACGCTGGAAGATCACAGATGAAGACTGGCGAAACCGTGAAAAATGGGATCAGTATGAAGAAGCAGTCGATGAGATGCTGAAGAAGACGAGTACAACGTTTGCACCGTGGCATATTCTGGAGTCCGTTGACAAGAAATATGCACGTATCAAAGCACTGAAGATTGTAATTGAAGAAATTGAGAAAGCACTGAAATAAAGAAGAACCTCTCTGTCGGCAATTGGTCCGGCAGGGAGGCTTTTTGCATATAAAGCAATTTCAGGATCTCAGATAATTTTTCATGGTCTTCAGAGCATTTTTTTCAAGGCGGCTGACCTGCGCCTGAGAGATGCCGATTTCATCAGCAACTTCCATCTGTGTCCGACCCTCATAGAAGCGCATTTCAATGATGTGCTTTTCTCTCTGGTTAAGCCGGTTCATGGCTTCCCGGAGAGATAGGTTTTCCAGCCAGTGATCTTCTTTGTTTTTCTGATCGCTGATCTGATCCATGACATACAACGTATCGCCACCCTCGGAGTATACCGGTTCAAACAAGCTGACAGGACTCTGGATCGCATCCAGGGCATATACGATCATTTCTTTTTCAATGCCGATCTCATCAGCAATTTCATCGATCGTTGGTTCCTTCAGATTCTTTTTGATCATATTTTCTTTGGTATAAATGGCTTTATAGGCAATGTCGCGCAGAGAACGGCTTACCCGGATACTGTTATAATCCCGTAGATAGCGGCGGATCTCACCGATGATCATCGGGACTGCATATGTCGAGAATTTGACATTCAGTGTATCGTCAAAATTATCGACGGCTTTCATAAGACCAATGCACCCGATCTGAAAAAGATCATCGGCATTTTCATTGCTGTTCTGAAATCGTTTGATAACACTTAACACAAGGCGGAGATTTCCTTTGATATATTGTTCGCGGGCTTCAGAATCTCCTTTTTTGATCTTTTGAAATAATGCTTCTTTTTCGTCCGACTTCAGGATCGGAAGACTGGATGTATTTACCCCGCAGATTTCTACTTTATTAAGTGCCATCAAAATATCCTCCTCATCTCTTATTTCTGGTACTAGAAATGATTCTCAGGGAGGACAGGAAATATTCTTTTCTGGGAAAAATATAAAAATTAATAGCCCTTGACAGTGTCAGAGAAGGTGGTCTTTGTGAAAACATTTTTCTTCTTTGACTTCGACGAGGATGATATCATCACCAATCTGGCAGATGCAGCACCAGGGAATGATGTATTCGCTTTCTCTGCCGGGAAAAAAACAGAATTTGCCGGGACCTGGAACGATGAGAGCAGTGATGGCTCCTGTTTTGCGGTCGAACTCCAGATCGACCGGGCAGCCAAGACTGCGACAGGTACAGGTATTGATGACTTCTTTCTGTCTAAGCTCACATAATCGCATGAATTTACCACTTTTTATAAAAGATATGCAAAATTTATCTGAAATATACAGGTGCATTTCTTGACATTGTCCGAAAAAATAAAGTATAATTATTTCATTAAAAGGGGAAAGAGGGGAAAATACTGTGAGATGCCCGTTTTGTAATCAGGATAACAGCAAGGTTGTAGACTCCCGACCGGTAGATGATACAAATTCAATCCGGAGACGGCGAATGTGTGAATCCTGTGGAAAAAGATTTACGACATACGAAAAAGTTGAAACTATTCCATTGAGTGTCATTAAGAAGGATCAGACACGTGAACAGTATGACCGTTCCAAGATTCAGGGCGGAATTCTGCGTGCCTGCTATAAGAGACCGATTCCGGTGGAAAAGATCGAGTCGCTGATGGATTCTATAGAGGGAGATATTTTTGACACAGCAGACAAAGAAATTTCCAGTACCCGCATTGGTGAGATTGTCATGGAACATCTGAAGGACCTGGATGCAGTTGCTTATGTTCGCTTTGCTTCTGTCTACAGAGAATTCAAGGATGTCAGTACATTTATGGATGAACTGAAGAAATTTATGGAACCATAAAGAAAACATGAAAATATAAAAAGGCGCTTCGGATCAGAAATCCGGAGCGCCTTTTGGATTATACTTACGAATGAACAGGAGATTAAACAATACCCTGAGCCATCATTGCATCTACAACCTTTTCGAAACCTGCAATGTTAGCACCAACAACGAAGTTGTCCGGCATATCATAACGTTTTGCAGCATCGCTGATCTTAGCATAGATGTCAACCATGATCTGATGAAGTTTGGCATCAACTTCTTCGGATGTCCAGGAAAGTCTCTGAGAGTTCTGGCTCATTTCCAGTGCGGAAGTAGCAACACCACCTGCATTGGATGCTTTTCCAGGAAGGAAGAGAACACCGTTTGCCATAGCGTAGTCTGTAGCTTCTCTTGTAGTAGGCATGTTTGCACCTTCTACGATATATTTGCATCCGTTTGCAATCAGAGTTTTTACACCATCAAGGTCAAGTTCGTTCTGAGTTGCGCATGGAAGATATACATCACATTTGATGTTCCAGATGCCAACACCTTCTGTGTAAGTAGCACCTTCTACACGGTCAGCGTATTCTTTGATACGTCCACGTTTTACTTCTTTGATATCTTTGACAATGTCAAGGTTGATTCCGTTTGGATCATGGATATATCCGTTAGAGTCGCACATTGCAACAACCTTTGCACCAAGCTGAGTAGCTTTCTGCACTGCATAGATTGCAACATTACCGGAACCTGTAACAACAACAGTTTTTCCGTCAAGAGAATCGTTGTGGTCTTTCATCAGTTCGTTCAGAATATATACAACACCGTATCCGGTAGCTTCTGTACGGATCAGGGAACCACCATAGGTAAGTCCTTTACCTGTCAGAACGCCTTCATAAAGATCACGAACACGTTTGTACTGTCCGAAGAGATATCCAATCTCACGTCCGCCAACACCGATGTCACCAGCCGGTACGTCTGTGTCTGCGCCGATGTATTTGCAGAGTTCTGTCATAAAGCTCTGGCAGAATGCCATAACTTCTCTGTCAGATTTGCCCTTAGGATCGAAGTTGGAACCACCTTTACCGCCACCGATCGGGAGACCTGTAAGAGAGTTCTTGAAAACCTGTTCGAAGCCGAGAAATTTAAGAATGCTCTGGTTTACTGTCGGATGGAAACGAAGACCACCCTTGTAAGGTCCGATCGCACTGTTGAACTGTACACGGTATCCTTTGTTTACCTGTACTTTGCCGTTGTCATCTACCCACGGAACACGGAAAGAAATGATTCTTTCTGGCTCTACCAGACGTTCCAGAACGGAAAGACTGCGGTATTTTTCTTCATTTTTGTCGATAACAACTTTCAGAGAATCCAGTACTTCTTTGACTGCCTGATGGAATTCTGGTTCGCCAGGATTCTGTGCAACGACTCTTTCATAAACTTCTTCTGTGTAAGACATGTTGATTTCCTCCTCATTCGTTTTATGAATTATGTCTATCTGTCTAAGACATTTGTCCAGGGACTATTATACACAAAAGTGGTAAAGTTGAAAAGGGTATCATAAAAATTTTTTTCAAAAAATTTATTAAGACATACTAAAAAATAATTTATATGATTTTATGATACGAGTTGTGGAGAATTTTACCTTGCGAAATTGGGCGGAATGTGAGATTATAGTACAATACGAGTTACTGAATATAGGATTCCAGTGACCGATATGAATAAAAAATTCACGGAGAGGAGTGAAAAAATGAGAACATTTGACAAATCAACAAAGCTCGATAATGTACTGTATGATGTGAGAGGACCGGTGGTTGATGAGGCGGCCAGAATGGAAGAGGAAGGCAAAGAAATTCTGAAACTGAATATCGGAAACCCGTATCCGTTCGGATTCTCAGCTCCTCAGGAAGTGATTCTGGATATGCTGAGCAATATCCGTACATCTCAGGGATATTCCGATTCCAAGGGAATCTTTTCTGCACGTAAGGCAATCATGCAGTATGCGCAGCTTCGTAATATTCCAAATGTTTCCATGAATGATATATATACTGGAAATGGTGTAAGTGAGCTGATCAATCTCTGTATGCAGGCACTTCTGGATAATGGAGATGAGATTCTGATCCCGGCACCGGACTATCCGCTCTGGACGGCTACAGCTACACTGGCCGGGGGAAACGTTGTCCATTACGTCTGCGATGAACAGTCAGACTGGTATCCTGATATCGATGATATCAGAAGCAAGATCACAGATAAGACAAAAGCAATCGTCATCATCAATCCGAATAACCCGACAGGTGCAGTATATCCCAAAGAAATTCTTGAACAGATCGTTCAGATCGCAAGAGAAAAAGAACTGATCATTTTTTCGGATGAGATTTATGACCGCCTGGTTATGGACGGATATGAGCATACATCCATTGCCTCTCTGGCACCGGATGTTTTCTGTGTTACATTTTCCGGATTGTCCAAATCCCACATGATCGCTGGATTCCGTATCGGATGGATGATCTTAAGTGGAGCAAAGGACAAGGCAAAAGGCTATATAGAAGGAATCAAGATGCTTTCCTCTATGAGACTTTGTTCCAATGTGCCGGCACAGTCGATCGTGCAGACAGCACTTGGTGGATACCAGAGTGTCACAGAGTATATCAAACCGGGTGGAAGAGTTTATGAGCAGAGAGAGTGCATCTATAATGCACTGAAAGATATCCCGGGAATTTCTGTAGTAAAACCTCATGCTGCTTTCTATATCTTCCCGAAGATCGATACCGAGAAGTTCAATATTACAAATGATGAACAGTTTGCACTTGATTTCCTGCATGAGAAACAGGTACTGATCGTTCCGGGCAAAGGCTTTAACTGGATGAAACCAGATCATTTCAGAATTGTTTACCTTCCAAATATAAGACAGCTTGAGAAGTCAATGGAAAAACTTAGAGAATTTCTGCGCACATATCAGCAGAGATAACTGGACTGAAATGACAGGAAATGTTATACTTATTTTAGATTAGAGATTTATTTTGAGGAGGGCCTGCGGGAAAAAGAAGCATAAGTCGAAAGGAGTATCATGCATGACAGGATTTAACACAAAAGTAACACCGGAAATTGAAAATCTGACACAGATGTGCGTAGATCATTCCAGTATGGATGTGTCACTTTATGGAAAGTACGATGTAAAAAGAGGACTTCGAGACATCAATGGTAAAGGCGTTCTGGCCGGGTTGACACAGATATCCAATGTACAGGCGGTTAAAGTTATTGATGGGAAAGAAGTTCCCTGTGCAGGAAGTCTTTATTACCGAGGGTATAATATCAAAGATCTGACGGCGGGTTTTGTCAATGATAATCGGTTTGGATTTGAAGAGACGACCTACCTGCTTTTGTTTGGTAAACTTCCAAGTGCAAAAGAACTTGCAGATTTCCAGGCTTTGCTGGCAGCCCAGCGTTCATTACCAAGAAATTTTGTGCGTGATGTTATCATGAAAGCACCGGGACGTGATATTATGAATGCGCTTTCACGAAGCGTGCTTACCTTATATTCCTATGATAATAATCCAGATGATATTTCACTTCCGAATGTACTAAGACAGTGCCTGAACCTGATCAGTGAATTTCCGCTGCTTTCCGTATATGGATATCAGGCATACAGTCATTATGTGAGAGGTAAGAGTCTTTATATCCACAATCCGAAGAAAGAACTTTCTACAGCTGAGAATATTCTTCGGATGCTCAGACCAGATAAAAAATATACAGATTTGGAAGCGAAGATCCTTGATCTGGCATTGATACTTCATATGGAACATGGTGGTGGTAACAACTCTACATTTACAACACATGTTGTTTCATCATCCGGAACGGATACATATTCTGCAATTGCTGCTGCACTCGGCTCACTGAAAGGCCCGAAACATGGCGGTGCGAATATCAAGGTTATTCAGATGTTCCAGGATATGAAGAAAGAAGTCCGTGACTGGGAAGATGAAGAGGAAGTTCGTGCATATCTGAAACACCTTCTTCATAAAGAAGCATTTGACAGACGTGGCCTGATCTATGGTATGGGACATGCAATTTATTCTGTTTCCGATCCGAGAGCAGAAGTTCTTAAGGGATTTGTAGAAAGCCTCGCAAAAGAAAAAGGACGTATGAAAGATTATCGTCTGTATTCCATGGTTGAATGGATGGCTCCACAGGTGATTGCAGAAGAACGCCGTATTTATAAGGGTGTCAGCGCCAATGTTGATTTTTACAGTGGATTTGTATACAGCATGTTGGATCTTCCACTGGAACTCTATACACCGATGTTTGCCGTGGCACGTATTGTTGGATGGAGTGCGCATCGAATGGAAGAGTTGATCAATACAGATAAGATCATCCGCCCGGCATATAAGAATGTTCTGCCTGAGGCAGAATATATTCCTCTCAGCGAGAGATAAGATCAGACAACAGAGGAGAAAATAATGTTTCGATGTTTTTTTCCAGATGAATATCTGGATTCTGCGTATGTGATAGATTATGACCGCCTTTACCGCGAAGGGTACCGCGGTCTGATCTATGACATTGATAATACACTTGTGCCTCACGGGGCACCGGCAGATGAGCGGGCAATTGCACTTTTTGCACATTTGAGAGAACTTGGATTTGGCTATTGTCTGTTGTCAAACAATCAGATTGAGCGGGTTTCCTCATTTGCAGATGCGATTGGTGCACAGTTTATTGAGAATGCGCACAAGCCATCTGTACGTAATTATAAGAAAGCAATGGAACTTCTTGGAACAGACACAGGAAATACCATTTTTATAGGAGATCAGCTTTTCACAGATGTATATGGGGCCAAAAGAAGCGGCATCCGTAATATTCTGGTGAAGCCGATTCATCCAAAAGAAGAAATTCAGATTGTGCTCAAACGCTATCTGGAAAAAATAGTATTACATTTTTACAAAAAGGAGGAGGGGATTTCATGAACCACGTGGTGATCATTGGGTTTATGGGTTCGGGAAAAACGAGAGTTGGAAAGCAGCTTTCCAAAGACTTGGGATTACCATTTGTTGATCTGGAGAAGATCATTACAAAGAGGATGAATCTTTCTGCAAGAGAGATATTCGAGAGATTCGGAGAGCCGTATTACCGTGCATTGGAGACTCTGGCACTGAAACAGCTGATTCAGGATTCAGAGCGCAAGGTGATTTCACTTGGAGCAGGTCTTCCACTGCAGGAACAGAACGAAAAATATCTCAGAGAACTTGGTACAGTTGTTTATCTGAAAGGATCACTGGCAACGCTCAAGAAACGTCTGGAGGGATCCAAAAAAGATCCGATGCTGGATGGGGAAGACAGAGATGACAAGATCAAGAAACTTCTGAAACAGAGAGATCCGGTATATCAGAAGTTTGCTGATATTCAGGTAACGACAGGAGAAGTGCCTTTTGAGGAGCTTATTAAAGAAATTGAAGAGAAATTGGCTTCTTATGAAAAAAAGTAGTTGAAAAAACTTCCTGTATATTATAGAATAACTGGTAGCGAACACAAAACGAAGGAGGATAATAAAATGATTTCTGCAGGTGATTTCAGAAACGGTGTCACAATCGAAATTGAAGGAAACGTATGTCAGATCGTTGAATTCCAGCATGTAAAACCTGGAAAAGGCGCTGCGTTCGTAAGAACAAAATATAAAAACATTATCACAGGAGCTGTACTGGAAAAATCTTTCCGTCCTACAGAGAAATTCCCACAGGCTCGTATCGACCGTGTGGACATGAGTTATCTGTACAATGATGGAGACCTTTACAACTTCATGAATACAGAAACATATGATCAGGTTGCACTTACAAAAGAACAGGTTGGAGATTCTCTCAAATTCGTTAAAGAGAACGAAGTTGTTAAAGTTTGTTCCTGGAATGGAAATGTATATGCAATCGAGCCGCCTCTGTTTGTAGAACTTGAAGTTATCGAGACAGAGCCAGGATTTGCTGGAAACACAGCACAGGGTGCTACAAAACCTGCAACTGTTGAAACAGGTGCTCAGGTAATGGTTCCGCTGTTCGTTAACCAGGGAGACAAACTGAAAATCGATACAAGAACAGGTGAATATCTGTCTCGTGTATAATTAATAGGATGAATAGTTGCTGCGAACGTAGTGAGCAGTAGCAAGTTAAGATACCACCGGAGAGATTCGGTGGTATTTTTTTACTGTGCTGATTCGTGGAAAAGCAAAGAAAAAGAGCAAAAAGTGAGAAATCGTTGCCGAAAATAGAATTTTGGTTAAAATAGAAATGGAGGACATGATATGGAGTACAGAACACTTGGAAAAACAGGATTGAAGATTTCACGTATGGGATTCGGAGGCATTCCGATTCAGAAAATCGATGAAGAAGGGACAAAGAAGCTTCTTCATGCAATGGCAGAAAAAGGAATCAACTATATTGATTCCGCGAGAGGATACACAGTCAGTGAACGGTATATCGGTTATGGGCTGGAGGGAATTCGTGATAAATTTGTACTTGCGACAAAATCCATGGCAAGAACAAAAGAAGCAATGGCGGCAGATATTGAGACAAGTCTGAATAACTTCCGCACAGACTATATTGATCTGTATCAGGTACATAATCCAAGCATGGAACAGCTGGATCAGGTTATTGGAGAGGGCGGTGCACTGGAGGCGCTTATAGAAGCCAAAGCAGCAGGAAAGATCGGACACATCGGACTCACTGCACATTCCACAGCTGTATTTGAGCGTGCACTGGAACTGGACTGGGTTGAGACGATCATGTTCCCATATAATATCGTAGAGCAGCAGGGGGCAGAATTGATCCATAAATGTGCGGAGAAGAATATTGGATTTATTGATATGAAACCACTTGCCGGCGGAGCAATTGAAGATGGCACACTGGCACTGCGTTATGTCTGTTCCAACCCGGATGTGACTGTTGTAATTCCGGGAATGGCTGAGATTCGTGAGTTGGATGAAAATATGGCAGCATGTTCCAATACAGCTCCACTTACCGAAGAAGAACTTGCCAAAATGGACAAGGTTCGTGAACAGCTTGGAAATGATTTCTGCCGGCGCTGTAATTACTGCGCACCGTGTACTGTAGGTATCAACATTCCAAGTGTGTTTCTTTTTGCAGGTTATCTGCAGAGATATGATCTGGCAGACTGGGCGAAAGAACGCTACAGTACGTTGAAAGTAAAAGCCTCCGCATGTATTGGCTGTGGTAAATGTGAACCGAGATGTCCGTATCATCTGCCAATCAGAGAAAAATTAAAGGTATGCGCGAAGGATATGGGAGAATAAACATGTTCAAAGATATTGTAAAAGCAAGCAGAAGCTACAGAGGATATGATGAATCTTATCATTTCAGCAGAGAGGAACTGGAAGACTTCGTGGACTGTGCACGCTTTGCACCGTCCAGTGTCAATGCCCAGCCATTTCGTTATTATCTGGCATGGGAGAAGGAAGAAGTAGACCGAATCCAGAAACTGACGAACTGGGCAAGGGCGCTGCCACAGATGCAGCTTCCGCACCCGGGAATGTGCCCGACAGGATTTATCGTCATCTGTCAGGACCTGAATCTTGGAGCTACGATTCCGAGATACCAGAAAGATGTCGGAATCGTAGCACAGACGATGCTCCTCGCAGCTGCTGAGAAAGGACTCGGTGGCTGCATGATCGGAAACTACAATGCAGATTCCGTCAAAAAAGAACTAAACCTGGCAGACAACTTTGCCCCGGTGCTGATCGTGGCGTTCGGCAAACCAGCCGAAAAGATCGTGATCAAAGAAATCAACGAAGGCGAAGACATCGCCTACTATCGCGACGAAAATGACGTACACTACGTACCAAAACGTAAACTGGCCGATATTATACTAAAAAAATAATCGAAGAATTATTATCCATAGAGAAGAATCGTTTTAATTTTCCACAGATTTTACATAACTATGTTCTGGATTTGATTTTGATGCAATATAGTAGTCAGGACAATGTAAAAAGAGAAAAACTGTGGAGGATACAAGACGATGAAACAGGATGTCTATATGAACCGGGAATTATCCTGGCTGAAATTTAATGAACGAGTACTGGAAGAGGCAGAAAATGAGCAGGTTCACCAGATTCTTAAAGCAGTCCGGAAACTGAATGTCCGTAAGGATGCAGCCTATGAGACACTGATGGAAAAACTGGAAGAAATCAGTGTCAGCATGGTGGATTTTCACCGCCTCAGCATTGAAGAAAGCGCGTATCTGGAAGTGTTCTTTGATTCAGAAATTCTGCCTCTTCTTTCACCTACGATCGTAGGAAAACGTCAGCCGTTCCCATTTCTGAAAAACCGTGAGATCTATGCAGTCTGTGTGTTACAGACAAAGAGCGGAAAAGAAAAACTCGGCATCGTACCGTGCAATAAGGAAGTTTTTCCGGAGCTTTGCCCCGCTGGATCTGTCGTTTGTGTTCCAGCTTCAGGACCGTCTGCGCACCAGACCGGAATTGTTTTTTGAAAAAAGAATTCCACAGCCATCACCGGAATTTGATCTGGAAAAACCAATCCTGCCACAGATCAAAGAAAAAGACAAACTGCTTTCTTATCCATTTGAAAGTATGAAACCGTTTCTTCGTATGCTTCATGAAGCGGCAAACGACAAATCCGTCATTGCAATCAAGATGACTCTCTACCGTTTGTCCCGTCAGAGTAAAGTAGTGGAGGCACTGATTGAAGCTGCTGAAAACGGAAAAGAAGTTTTTGTTATGATTGAGCTGAAAGCTCGCTTTGACGAAGAAAATAATATTGAATGGTCAAGAAGGCTGGAAGCAGCAGATGCCTATCAGGCTTCCTATGACTTGGAAAATTGAAAAATATGAAAGACAAAAAATTGACATTAATTAAATTTTTATATAAAAAACTGCCACAATTATGGCAGTTTTTTGTACTTTATTTGACTTGTTACGATAAAAGAGGGTGTGCTATAATAAATTTCGATTTGTTGTTCGTAAAAGATAAAATGATATGGGCAATGACAACATTGTAATTCGGGAGGCGAATAGAGTGAAATATCTGAGACAGTTTGGAATCATCCTTGCTGTGACCTGCGCGGGGGAGATCATGAAATATTTTATCCCGCTTCCGATACCGGGCAGTATTTATGGTTTGATTCTGATGTTTGTGCTTCTTCTTTTGAGAGTGATCAAAGTAGAACACGTAAAAGAAACAGGAGAATTTCTGATTGAAATTATGCCGCTGATGTTTATTCCGGCAGGAGTGGGACTGATCACATCCTGGGAGCAGCTGCAGTCTTTCATGGTGCCGCTTCTGGTGATCACAGTCGTGTCTACATTTGTAGTTATGATCGTGACTGGAAAAGTGACAGACTTCTTAATTTCGAGAATAGGGAAAGGAGAAAAGAAGTAGTATGGACAATCTGATCTTAAGTTCAGCAACAGTAGGTATCGTGATCAGTCTTCTGGCCTACGAAATCGGTCTTGCAGCGCAGCGCAAATGGAAATTGGCAGTATTGAATCCACTACTGATCTCTATTGCACTTGTGATCGTATTTCTGGTAGTGTTCCATGTGGATTATGAAAGCTACAATATGAGTGCAAAATATCTGAGTTATCTGCTGACACCTGCAACAGTCAGTCTGGCGATTCCATTGTATCTGCAGCTTGATCTGTTGAAAAAAAATATCGGAGCGATACTGGGAGGCGTGATCTCAGGTGTGATCGCAAGCCTTGGAACTGTGTTTGTAATGTCTGTTGTGTTTGGACTGAGCCATAAAGAATATGTAACTATGCTTCCGAAATCCATTACAACGGCAATCGGAATGGGGGTATCAGAGGAACTTGGCGGATATGTGACGATCTCTGTTGCCGTGATCATTATTACAGGTGTTCTGGGAAATATGTCAGCAGAATTTATCTGTAAGCTTTTCCGTATTAAGAGCCCGATTTCCAGAGGCCTTGCAATCGGCACGGCATCCCATGCAGTAGGAACTGCGAGAGCAATGGAACTGGGTGAAGTCGAGGGAGCAATGAGCAGTCTTGCTATCGTTGTGTGCGGTCTGTGCACAGTAATCGGAGCATCCATCTTTTCCTATCTCTGGTAAACGGAAATAAAAAATATAAAAAGTTGACGATTCATCCCGAAACCACGGATGGTCGTCAACTTTTTTTTCTGTTCTAAAAGAGTTATATGTATCTCTCCTGCAACTGGCTGTCATACATTTGCTTAGACCCTATAGTTTTGCGCCACCGGATTTCCCCGGCTATGCCTTTTTTTAAAATAAATATAGTCTTTTATTGCATAAACGATAATATGTAGTATTGTATATTTGAATCCATTCCATGTTTTATTCAGCATTGATACTGAGCGGCTGTTCCTGATTATTTAACATTCCCATTTTTATAAGTAATGATATTGCATCACCCATGCCTGCTACATAGGACATGTCTGCGTATCGTTCATCCCTTGATTCCAGGCATGCAATATAATCATCTACGACTCTTCTGATTACATAAGGTATTTTCAGACTGCTGTAGCGTTCTTCCAGATAATCCAGATCACCGTTGTCCTGCTGAATATACTCATCCGATTTAAATATTTTCTGTCTCCTTTCTCCCATCATTTTTTCGATGTAGTTTGCAATTACAGCTTCGTTTTTGTTTTCCAATTTTTAATCCTCCGTTTGTGCAATAACTATAGGTTTCGCCATTATTCTATAATTCAGAAAGGTATATCGTCAATATGATTCGTCAGACAATTTCTTAGATTTTTCGACAAATCATAGAATCTTCTTTGGTAGATTTTATGTTATTTTTAAAGCATTTCCGATGGTTTTTGTGTGTTTTGATTTTTTATAAAAACAGAGTCGTTTTTTGCTAAGAATTTTCTTTACTTTTCTGTAGTTTTCGAATAATATTGTAGATATATGCATATCAGAATATGAATAAATATGCATTCCATTTCAGAAGGGAGAGGAACTTATGACAACTTCACACATCTGCATCATGATAGCAATCATTGTTTATCTGGGTGCAATGATCTATGTCGGCTACCTCTGTTCCAAGAAAAATAATGACACATCCGATTTTTATCTGGGTGGACGTAAACTTGGACCATTGGTTACGGCAATGAGTGCAGAGGCTTCCGATATGAGCAGCTGGCTTTTGATGGGACTTCCGGGTCTGGCTTATCTGTCTGGAATCGCTGATGCCGGATGGACTGCAATCGGACTTGCAATTGGAACGTATCTTAACTGGAAGATCGTTGCAAAGAGAATTCGTCTCTACACACATGTAGCAGGCAATTCGATTACATTGCCATCATTCTTCAGCAACCGTTTCAGAGACAACAGACATCTGTTACAGTCGATCGGAGCTATTTTTATCGTTATTTTCTTTATTCCGTATACGGCTTCCGGATTCGCAGCCTGTGGAAAACTTTTCTCCAGCCTTTTTGGAGTAAAATATCTCACCGCAATGATCATCAGTGCCCTTGTTATAGTTGGATATACGACTCTCGGAGGATTTCTTGCCGCATCAACAACGGACTTTATCCAGAGCATCATCATGTCTATTGCACTGATCATCGTATTTTGTTTTGGGGTATCTATAGCAGGAGGTCCTTCAGCGGTTATTGATCATGCGAAATCACTGTCGGGTTATCTGACCATGATGACAACTTATGATCCTGTAAGTGGAACGGAGTCTGCATATCCTGTTATAAATATTGTTTCCATGATGGCCTGGGGACTTGGCTATTTTGGTATGCCGCATATTCTTCTTCGATTTATGGCAATTGAAGATGAAAAGAAACTTTCCTTATCAAGAAGAGTAGCTACTATATGGGTAGTGATCTCACTTGCTGTAGCAGTACTGATCGGTGTGATCGGCCTTGGAATGACAGAAGCAGGCAAACTTGAAATGCTTCAGGGATCTAATTCAGAAACGATCATTGTTAAGATTGCAGATCTTTTGAGTACATATGGTGTTCTTCCGGCACTGCTTGGTGGTACGATCCTTGCGGGAATCCTTGCATCTACCATGTCTACTGCAGATTCACAGCTTCTGGCAGCTTCTTCAGCAGTATCTTCTGACCTTCTCGGAAGTATCCTGAAGAAAAAAGCTGACAAGAAGGAGAGTATGGTTGCTGACCGTGTTACATTGCTTTTGATCGCAGTCGTAGCGGTTATCATTGCACGTAATCCGGACAGCTCAGTATTTAACATCGTATCTTTTGCGTGGGCTGGATTTGGTGCTGTATTTGGACCGGTTGTATTGTTTGCTTTGTTCTGGAAACGTACGAACTGGCAGGGTGCATTGGCAGGAATGATTTCTGGTGGTGTTATGGTATTTGTATGGAAATATCTGGTTCGACCGAATGTGTCTTTCCTGAATTTCTATGAATTACTTCCGGCTTTCCTGGTATCCTGCGCTATGATCGTGCTGGTAAGTCTTGCGACTAAGGCACCTTCCAAAGAAATCACGGATGAATTTGAACTGGTTCAGAAAAGAATGGCTGAATAAATATAGTCGATGAAATAGTATAAAAAGAAAAGCTGGTGATTATCCGAATATGGATAATCATCAGCTTTTTTAGATGTTCCAAAATGGACCTGAGGGGAATCGAACCCCTGTCCGAAAGCCTATCCCTTGCGGTATCTCCCATCACAGTCGCTGTTTTAACATTCCCTTGGCAATACGCCCATCGACAGGCTTATTGCTTCAGTAGCTTCATGATACATCTACCGGGGCAAAGCTTACCCGGCAAGGTTTCTCACATGGTCGACGTCAGATTCCTGAAGTGTGAGTGCATCAGGGCTGACGAGCAGCAATTAGGCTGCTAACGCGTACTGTTCGTCTGCGTTTATATTTAGTTTCCCGGTTGGTACGCAGTCCAGGAGTCTGCGGATGGCTGCCTCAACTTCAAAGCCCCCGTCGAAACCAGTACAAGCCCTGATCAGGTTCGGAAAGATCCGATATTACTGGTAAACAGACGATGCTTGTGTTTCTGACTTTTTCTATTATATGAAACTGTATATAGAGTTGTCAAGGGAAGAACTTGGTTTTTATAACCTTTTTATAAAATACTGAAAAAAACTTGACAGTGACAGTTAGAAGATGTAAACTCACGATAGATATAACGAACAGAAGTTACTCGAAACAAATAGTAAGACAAAACAAACTGAACGGATCAGGAGGAACGAAAATGGAAGCACTGCGAGAGAAAATATATGATCATACATCAGATCCTACTCAGGAATCCTTCCGTAATCAGCAGTATCAGAGAAGCAGCATGCAGCGGAGTGCTATTGTTGACAGACTTCGCCGGGAAGGCTGCAGGATTACAAAACAGAGAAAGATCATACTGGATATTATTTTGCAGGAAGAATGTACCTGTTGTAAGGAAATATATTTTCTGGCATCTAAAAAGGATCCAAATATTGGAATGGCGACAGTATACAGAATGATCAATCTTCTGGAAGAAATCGGTGCCCTGAAAAGGAAAAGCGCTTATCGCATCTGCGATGAACAGGGACAGGTACCTGTCTGCTGTGTACAACTGGATGATCAGACAAATATCCGGCTAGATAATGAAAAACTTTGCAAGATCATTGAAAAAGGAATGGAATCCTGCGGATATCTTCAGTCAAGGAGAGTACGACGCGTATCCGTTGAAAATAGCAACTAATGGACGCCCGGAAGAAAATACGCAAAAACCAGAAGTAAATTACTCTGTTTTTAGATGATAATGAGAAAATTTATCACTTTTGCAAGTTAGTCTGGACTTTTGTTTTGGAGATTTTATAATATGTGTAATGTTAAAAAAGAGATATACAGGAGGATATTACAATGATCAAACTTGATAAGAAACACAGCGGAGTATTCGCGGCAGGAGTATTATTCGGAACAGCAGGAATCAAACTTCTTTCCAGCAAAGATGCAAAAAAAGTTTATACGAACTGTACAGCAGCTGTTCTTCGTGCAAAAGACTGCGTAATGAAAACTGTATCCAAGGTTCAGGAGAACGCAGAAGATATTTATGCAGAAGCACAGCAGATCAACGAAGATCGCGCAGCAGCTGAGGAAGCATTTGAAGATACTGCTGAAGAAGAAACATTTAAAGAAACAGAAGAAACTGCAGCAGAAGAGGAATAAGAACAAAGCACCTGCGGAGAGAAACTGCAGGTGTTTTTCATAACTAAAGGTGATGACAATATGAGATTTAAAATAGAACATGAAATCAGAGGCAGAGTCAGACTTCATATCTGTCAGAAACGAATGACATGCAGACAGGCAGATCAGTTGGAATATTTTCTGACAAAACTGAATGGTGTAACCTCTGCCAAAGTAGTAGAGAGAAATCAGGACGTAGTGATCTGTTATTCTAATAACAGAGAAGAAATGTTGAGGGCAATTCAGAGATTTTCTTATGAAAAGGCTGAGGCACCGGAAAGTTATCTTCAGAATTCAGGAAGAGAAATGAATGGAGAATACTGGGAGAAGATGGTAAACCATGTTGTGCTCCATTATGGTAAGAAAATATTCCTGCCACTTCCGGTCCGGACATTTCTGACAACGCTGAAATCTGTGAAATATATCTGGAAAGGTGTGCGTACACTTGCAAAATGCAGAATTGAAGTTCCGGTACTGGATGCAACGGCGATCGGTGTATCCATGCTCAGAGGTGACTTCAGTACAGCTTCTTCCGTAATGTTCCTTCTTGGCTTTGGTGAGATTCTTGAAGACTGGACACACAAAAAGTCTGTGGATGATCTGGCACGAAGCATGTCCCTGAATGTGAGCAAGGTATGGCTGATAACAGAGGATTCTGAAGTTCAGGTAGGAACAGATGAAATTAAACCTGGTGACAGAGTCCGTATACATATGGGAACCGTAATTCCGTTTGACGGTATTGTTACAGAAGGCGAGGCTATGGTAAATGAAGCGTCTCTGACAGGTGAATCCATGCCGGTGGCAAAACATGAATCCAGTTATGTATATGCCGGAACGGTTATGGAGGAAGGTGAACTTACCATTCGCGTAAAAGAAACTTCCGGCTCTACCAAGTTTGAAAAGATCGTAACCATGATCGAAGAGACTGAAAAACTGAAATCGGCAGTGGAGAGCAAAGCAGAACATCTTGCAGACAGACTGGTTCCGTATACACTTGCTGGTACAGCTCTTACATATGCACTCACACGAAATGTGACCAAGGCATTGTCTATTCTTATGGTTGATTTTTCCTGTGCATTGAAACTTGCAATGCCAATTTCTGTTCTTGCAGCGATACGTGAGGCAAATGCACATCATATTACGGTGAAGGGTGGAAAATTTCTGGAAGCAGTTGCTGAGGCAGATACGATTGTGTTTGATAAGACAGGAACACTGACGAAGGCACAGCCGACAGTTGTTGATGTAGTTTCCTTTAACGGTGATTCAAAAGAAAATCTTCTCAGACTTGCTGCATGCATGGAAGAACATTTTCCACATTCCATGGCAAAAGCAGTTATGGATGCTGCAAAAGAACGTGGCCTGACTCATGAAGAAATGCATTCCAAAGTTGAATATATTGTAGCCCATGGAATTTCTACAACTGTGGATGGAAGAAAAGCAATCATTGGAAGCCATCATTTTGTATTCGAAGATGAAAACTGCACGATTCCGGCAGGAAAGGAAGAGCTCTTTAAGAATCTTCCGGAGGAGTATTCTCATCTGTACCTTGGAATTGAAGGTGAGCTGGCAGCCGTGATCTGCATCGAAGATCCTCTTCGCCCGGAAGCTCCGGAAGTAATAAAGCAGCTTCGTAAAGCAGGATTTACACAGATCGTTATGATGACAGGAGACAGTGACCGTACCGCAAAAGCAATTGCGGCGAGAGTCGGTGTCGATAAATATTATTCCGAAGTTCTCCCGGAAGACAAAGCTAAATTTGTAGAAGAAGCCAAAGCACAGGGCCGTAAAGTTCTGATGGTAGGTGATGGAATTAATGACTCTCCGGCGCTTTCTGCAGCAGATGTTGGTATTGCAATCAGTGATGGAGCAGAACTTGCAAGAGAAATTGCGGATATCACGATCGGGGCAGATGATCTGAGTGTCATGGTTACACTTAAGGAAATCAGCAATGGTCTGATGGATAAGATTCATAAGAATTACAGACGTATCGTTGGTATTAATGGAAGTCTGATCGCTCTTGGTGTAACAGGAGTGATTCAGCCGACTATGTCTGCATTGCTTCATAATACTTCAACTTTACTGATTGGTATGGACTCTATGAAATCTGTACTCTAAAGTCAGTGCAGAATATGAAAAGTTAATTGAAGAAAACTCTTGACAGCAAGTGAAAAGTATTGTACTATCATATTAGTTAGAAATAGCTAACAAATAAAAACTTACGGATATGGAAACATATCCGTAAATTTAAAACAATAGGTTAGACACAACTAATCAACGGGAGACTTAAGGATGTTAGAAGCTGAGATCATAGCACACTGTGCACCTACGCTGGCAGGAATCAAAACTGCAAATATGTTTACTTATACACCAATGAACAGAAATAAGCTGTCCATGGAAATTGAAGAGGAAAACAGAAAACTGAATTGCAGAGGTGTTTTTGTGGAAGTGCTCAGAACAAGTGAACATAAGGCACTGGTCTATGTGTACCGCAAAAAGAAACTGGAACAGGATCTGCAGTGTGAAGGTGCATGTGCTCTTTTGAAAGACTGCGGTTATGAATGTCAGGAGACAGATTGCTGTATTCGACAGCTTCAGGAGCGCTTTTTTGAAAAAGATGGTTTTCCACATGAAGTTGGGCTTTTTCTTGGGTATCCTCTTGATGACGTGACTGGATTTATTGAACAGAAAGGTAAAAATTATAAATGTTGCGGAATCTGGAAAGTATATGGAAATGAAAAGCAGACTCAGATGCTTTTCCGGAAACTGAAGAAATGTTCAGAAATCTACAGACGACTTTTTGCGGATGGAAGATCAATTCTTCAGCTGACTGTTGCAGCATAAATAGAAAGGATAAGGTAAATCAAGATGAGTAAAGTAGCAGTAGTATATTGGAGTTCAACAGGAAACACAGAAGCTATGGCAAATGCAGTAGCGGAAGGAGCAAAAGCAGCAGGTGCAGAAGTTATTTCTTTTGAATCAGCTGATTTTTCAGCAGATAAAGTAGATGAATTTGATGCAATCGCATTTGGATGCCCTGCAATGGGAGATGAAGTACTGGAAGAAGATGAATTTGAGCCAATGTTCAGCGAATGTGAGGCAAAGCTTTCTGGTAAAAAGATCGGTCTTTTCGGATCCTATGGATGGGGGGATGGAGAATGGATGCACAACTGGGAAGATAAATGCAAAGAAGATGGAGCAGTCCTAGTTGCTGATGGTGTGATCTGCCAGGAAGAGCCGGATGATGATGCAGTTGAAAGCTGTAAAGCACTTGGTAAAGCACTTGCATAATTCCAGATCATTCATAAAGACAGCAGAAAATATGACAATGGAGAACCGGAGCCTGTTTCTATGGCTTCCGGTTTTTATTTTATGAAAAATTACTTCTAATTCTGTTCAAATTTCTGCCATCCGTTCACAAAACTTACATAAATCTCTGCTAAGATAAAACAAAATAGAAAGTAAATGTTTGATGGAGGAATGAAAAATGGAAGCCCCAAAGATTCTTGTAGTAGATGATGAAAGTCGTATGCGTAAGCTTGTGAAGGATTTCCTTGAAAAGAAAAATTTCTATGTACTGGAAGCCGGAGATGGTGAAGAGGCAATGGATATTTTTTATGAAGAAAAAGATATAGCACTGTTGATTCTGGATGTCATGATGCCTAAGATGGATGGCTGGGAAGTATGTCGTGAGATCCGTAAAAATTCTAAAGTGCCGATCATTATGCTGACAGCCAGAGGCGATGAGAGAGATGAGCTTCTCGGGTTTGATCTCGGTGTGGATGAATATATTTCGAAACCATTCAGCCCGAAAATTCTGGTAGCCAGAGTAGAGGCTATCCTTCGAAGAACCGGACAGGATGCAGGAAATGATGTTCTCTCTGCCGGCGGCATCGTGATTGACAAATCAGCACATCAGGCGAGCGTGGACGGTAAGCCGATGGAACTGAGTTTCAAAGAGTTTGAACTGCTTACTTATTTCCTTGAAAATCAGGGAATTGCACTTTCCAGAGAAAAGATTCTGAATTCTGTATGGAATTATGACTATTTTGGAGATGCCCGTACTATTGATACCCATGTCAAAAAACTGAGAAGCAAGATGGGCGAAAAAGGCGAATACATTAAGACTGTCTGGGGAATGGGTTATAAATTTGAGGTAGATGAAGTATGAAACCAAAGAAGAAAACGGCAGGAAAGTCAGAAAAAAGGAAGTTTCATCCGCTGAGACGGCAGATTGAATTTTGGTTTATCGGGCTATTCCTGCTCTCCATGGTGATCACAACCGTGATCAATGGACTTTTTCTGGAACATTATTATATCAGCAAAAAGACAGATGTATTACAGGAAGCTGTAAAAAATCTCGAGGCGCTGAAGATGACAACAGACTCAGATGGAAAATGCAGTGCAGATATTTCTGATGAAATGTTTAAAGACAGTTCAGAGAATAATCTTACCTGGGTAGTGATCACAGCAGATGGACAGACAGTATGTTCTGTCGGAAGCAATGAAGATCTTCTGGAGGCCCGACTGGTCGGTTATGCTTATGATCTGGATCAGAAAAAGGATGATCATGCAAAAACACTCCAGCAAAATGAGAATTATATTATACAGCAGGTGAGGGACCGCTTTGCTGGAATGGAATATGTGGAGAGTTGGGGAGAGCTCAAAAATGGCTGCTATTTTCTGATCCGAACGCCACTGGAGAGCATACGTGAGAGCGTTTCCATATCGAATAAATTTTATTTCTATGTTGGCATTTTGATCATTGTGATCAGTGGATTTGTGATCTGGTTTGTGACAAAGAGAATCACGCGTCCGATCAGTGAACTGACACTGCTTTCCACGAAGATGAGTGAACTGGATTTTGAGGCCAAATATCAGAGCCATGCCGGAAATGAGATCGATGAGCTGGGAGAAAATTTCAACCGTATGTCTGAACAGTTGGAAAAGACGATTTCAGAGTTGAAATCTGCAAACAATGAATTACAGAAAGATATTGAGAATAAAGAACGAATCGATCAGATGAGACAGGAGTTCCTGAATAATGTTTCTCATGAGCTGAAAACTCCGATCGCGCTGGTTCAGGGATATGCAGAAGGACTGAAAGAAAATATTTCCGAAGATCCGGAAAGCCGGGAGTTTTACTGCGATGTTATCATGGATGAGGCATCTAAGATGAATAAGCTGGTTCGTAACCTTCTTACTTTGAATCAGCTGGAATCCGGAAGAGATGAAATGACTGTAGAACGCTTTGATATTGTCACTCTGATACGGGGGGTTCTGCAGTCTATGGATATCATGATCCAGCAAAAAGAGGCAAAGGTCAGTTTTGATGCAGAAAAGCCTGTCTATGTATGGGCAGATGAATTTAAAATTGAAGAAGTCGTGACAAATTATACAAGCAATGCATTGAATCATCTGGATGGAGAAAAAGAGATCGAGATCCGTGTCCTGACAGAGGAGAACCATGTGAAAGTAACGGTATTTAATACAGGTACACCGATACCGGAGGAAGATATCCCGAATCTCTGGAATAAATTCTACAAGGTAGATAAGGCGAGAACCAGAGAATATGGTGGCAGCGGTATTGGATTATCTATCGTTAAGGCGATTATGGAAGGTCTCCATCAGCAGTATGGAGTGCAGAACTATGATAATGGTGTGGAATTCTGGTTCACGTTAGACAGAAAGAATCAGTAAAACAGCACAAATCGAGACAGATGTAAAGAAATCGCTTTGCATCTGTCTTTTTTTGGGTTATACTGGAATAATATCAATGAAGACAGGATGTGAGAGACAAATGATAGGAATCATCGATTACGATGCGGGCAACATCAAAAGCGTAGAAAAAGCACTTGCATATATTGGGGAGGAGACGATCGTTTCCCGGGATCCAGAGGTGCTTTTAAAAGCAGATAAAGCGATCCTTCCGGGTGTTGGAAGCTTTGGACAGGCAATGGAGAATCTGCACAGATACAATCTGGTACCGGTCATTAAAGATATGGTAAAAAATAATACGCCGTTTCTTGGAATCTGTCTGGGACTGCAGCTGCTTTTTGAGAGCAGTGAAGAGACACCGGGAGTAGAGGGTATTGGTATTCTGAAAGGAAAAATTCTGAGAATTCCACCGGCAGAAGGACTTAAGATTCCGCATATGGGATGGAATTCGCTGCATCTGCAGAATAACGGAAGACTGTTTCAGGGAATTCCAGAGGACACATATGTATATTTTGTACATTCCTATTATCTGCATGCAGAAGAACCGGAGATCGTAAAGGCAGTGACAGACTACAGCACAACAATCCATGCATCTGTTGAAAAGGGAAATGTATTTGCATGCCAGTTCCATCCGGAGAAGAGCAGCAGATACGGCCTCAGGATCCTGGAAAATTTTGCGAAACTGGAAAAGGAGGGGAACTGATATGTTTACCAAGAGAATCATTCCCTGTCTGGATGTCAATAAAGGCCGGGTGGTTAAGGGCGTTAATTTTGTGGACTTGAAAGATGCCGGTGATCCGGTTGAGATTGCAAAAGCATATGATGCAGCAGGAGCAGATGAGCTGGTTTTTCTGGATATCACAGCATCCTGTGAAGAACGTGATACGGTAGTTGATATGGTGCGTAAAGTAGCTGCCTGTGTATTTATTCCATTTACGGTTGGCGGAGGAATTCGTACCGTGGATGATTTTAAGAAGCTTCTCCGGGAGGGTGCAGATAAGATTTCTGTGAATTCTGCTGCAATAGACCGTCCGGAGCTGATTCGTGAAGCAGCAGAGAAATTCGGCAGTCAGTGTGTAGTGCTTGCTATAGATGCCAAGAGAAGACCGGGAGGTGGCTGGAATATCTACAAACATGGCGGACGTCTTGATACAGGACTGGATGCGATTGAATGGGCCAAAAAGGCAGAGGCACTGGGAGCAGGGGAAATCCTTCTTACCAGCATGGACTGTGATGGAACAAAATCGGGTTATGACATCGAACTGACACGTGCAATTTCAGATGCAGTCAGCATTCCGGTTATTGCCTCCGGTGGAGCCGGGACTCTGGAACATTTTTATGATGCTCTGACAGAGGGTGGCGCAGATGCAGCACTTGCAGCATCTTTATTCCATTATAAAGAACTGGAGATCAGTCAGGTGAAAGATTATCTGGCAGACAGAGGAATCTCCGTAAGAAGATAAGAGGTGAAAGAAACATGGCTCCTTTATCAGGAGAATGGCTGGAAGCATTGAAAGGCGAATTCCATCAGCCATATTATACGAAACTATACAAAACAGTGATGCAGGAATATCAGACACACAAGATCTTTCCTCCGGCAGATGATATGTTTAATGCATTTCATTTCACACCACTAAGTCAGGTAAAAGTTGTGATTCTCGGACAGGATCCGTATCACAATGATGGACAGGCCCATGGGTTATGTTTCTCTGTAAAAAGAGATGTAGAGATCCCGCCATCGCTGGTTAATATCTATCAGGAACTCCATGATGATCTGGGATGCTATATCCCGGATAACGGTTATCTGGAAAAATGGGCCAGACAGGGTGTTTTAATGCTTAACACGGTCCTGACTGTGCGGGCGCATCAGGCGAATTCTCACAGAGGTATTGGATGGGAGCAGTTTACCGATGCTGCAATTGGTATTCTGAATGAGCAGGATCGTCCAATTGTATTTCTCCTTTGGGGAAGACCGGCACAGATGAAAAAATCTATGCTGACCAATCCGAAACATCTGATTCTGGAAGCACCGCATCCGAGTCCGCTCTCTGCATACAGAGGATTTTTTGGATGCAGACATTTCAGCAAAACAAATGAATTTCTGATTCAGAATGGTTTGAAGCCGATCGACTGGCAGATTGAAAATAAAGAACAGCAGGAAATTAAGGAGTAAACATGAACCAGAAGAACAACTTAGTAAAAAATGCATCTTTCTTGATGGTTGCGGCAATGATCTCCAAGGTCATCGGTCTTCTTTATAAGAGCCCGCTTTCATCAATTGTAGGCAATATGGGAATGGGATATATCAGCCTTGCCCAGAATGCCTATATGATTCTTCTGATGATTGCATCCTTCAGCATTCCACAGGCAGTTTCCAAACTGATCTCAGAACGAATTGCTTTAAAAGATTACAAAAATGCCCAGAAGATTTTTCATGGATCTCTGATCTATGCGGCAATCGTAGGTGGAATCGTAGCACTGGTGTGTTTATTTGGGGCAAGATTTATTATTCCGAGCAATCAGCCGAATGCAGTACTGGCATTGCAGATCTTATCACCAACGATTTTCCTTTCTGGAATCCTGGGTGTATACAGAGGATATTTTCAGGCATACCGTAATATGATGCCAACTTCGATCTCGCAGATACTGGAACAGATTTTTAATGCGGCAGTCAGTCTGATCGCAGCCTGGATGTTCATTAAATATTTTGCCGATGGTACAGATGGAAGTGTGGCAAAATGGGGAGCCGCCGGATCTACTGTTGGTACGACAGCAGGTGTCGTGATCGCACTGTTGTTTATGCTCCTGGTATATGGTGTTAATCGGAATGCGATCAAATGCAGAGTCAGACATGATCATTATCATGATGAGGAGTCTTATGGCGAGATTCTGAAGCTGATTATTCTGATCGTTTCTCCAATCATCCTGAGCTCATTTATCTATAATATTAATGGTTATCTGAATGGAGTTCTGTATTCTGAGATCATGGGAAAACATGGTGTAAATGCAGATATGATCAGTATGATGTATGCAGAATATGCGACCTACTTTATGAGTATTATCAATATTCCTTTGACGCTTTCAAGTGCAGCACCGACTTCGATGATCCCGGAGGTATCTGCACTGTATGCAACGGGAGATATTGATGAAACAAGGAGAAGAGTGGACCAGACCGTGCAGTTGTCCATGTTCATTTCTATTCCATGTGCGGTAGGACTGGCAGTGCTTGCACAGCCAATCGTATCACTGCTGTTTGGAGGAACAAATGGTGTGGCCGGAAAGCTTTTGATGCTTGGATCCTTTACGATACTTCTGAATGGAATGTCCAACATTTCCAATGGAGTACTTCAGGGAATTGGTAAACCGAAGATCCCTATGATCACAGCAGCAGTTGCGCTGGTTGTAGATGTGATTGTAGTTGTTGCGCTTCTGATGTTCACAGACCTGGGTATTTATGCATTGCTGGTTGCTATGATCGTGTATGCAATCGTTGTATGCGTGATGAATGATTTCTTTATGAAAAAATATCTGGAATATAAGAACCCATGGAAGGCGGCTTACGTAAGTCCGCTGATCGCTTCTGCAGTGATGGGTGTCGTGGCAGCTGGTGTTTATTATGGCTTTCATGCAATCTTACCATCTAATATCATCTGCCTGGGTGTATCGATCATTCTGGCAGCAGCAGCGTATTTCCTGGTTTATATCCTGGTTGATAAGACAGCATCCGAGCGGCTTTCCAGAATGCCTGGCGGGGCATATCTTGTTCGAATCGCACAGAGAATCAGAAGATAAGGGAAAACAAGTTTTTCAAATGATAAAATACGGAAAATACAGGATATCTGTTGGGTATTTCAACAGATATCCTTTTTTGTTATAAAATTTGACACTCAAATTAATTTGGGGAATGAATATGCGACAAATTGTGAAACTTGGTCATTGTCATTTGTAAAACTTTGTCGTATAATGTTACGGAATTCGATTTTGGAGAAATACTTTTAATAAGAAAGAACACGTTTATTCATATCTGTAGATATACAGTTTTGACGAGGAGGTCGATTTATTGAATACATATACATTGGGAATTGATATCGGATCTACTACAGTAAAGATCGCGATTCTTGATGAAAATGACAGGCTTTTGTTTGCGGACTATGAACGTCATTTTGCGAACATTCAGGAGACACTGGCAGATCTTCTGGAAAAAGCAGAAAAGCAGCTTGGAGAAATGACATTATGTCCTGTAATTACAGGATCCGGTGGACTGACACTTGCGAATCATCTGGAGATTCCGTTTGTGCAGGAAGTTATTGCCGTGTCTACATCTCTTCAGAATATGGCTCCGCAGACAGATGTTGCTATTGAGCTTGGCGGAGAAGATGCCAAGATCATTTATTTTGAAGGCGGTAATATTGAACAGCGAATGAACGGTATCTGTGCCGGCGGTACAGGTTCCTTTATTGACCAGATGGCATCCCTGCTTCAGACGGATGCACCTGGCCTGAATGAATATGCAAAGAATTATAAAGCTCTTTATCCGATCGCTGCCCGTTGTGGTGTGTTTGCGAAGACAGATATCCAGCCGTTGATCAACGAGGGTGCAACGAAGGAAGACCTGTCAGCATCTATTTTCCAGGCGGTTGTCAATCAGACAATCTCCGGACTGGCATGTGGTAAGCCGATCCGTGGACATGTAGCATTCCTTGGTGGTCCGCTGCATTTCCTTTCTGAATTAAAGAAAGCATTCATCCGTACACTGAAGCTGGATGATGAACATACGATCGTACCGGAGAATTCTCATCTGTTCGCAGCAATCGGTTCTGCACTGAATGCAAAGGAAGATGTTACTGTTTCACTGACAGAACTGAAAGACAGACTCCGTCATTCCATTAAAATGGATTTCGAAGTAGAGCGTATGGATCCGTTGTTCGCAACAGAAGAGGACTATGAGGAGTTTAATAAACGCCAGTCATCTTATAAAGTTGCTACAGGTGATCTTGCTTCTTATAAGGGGAACTGTTATCTCGGTATCGATGCAGGTTCCACTACGACTAAGACAGCCCTGGTAGGCGAGGATGGAAGTCTTCTGTATTCTTTCTACAGTAATAATAACGGAAGCCCACTGAAAACAGCAATCCGCTCAATTCAGGAGATTTATTCAAAACTTCCGAAAGATGCCAGAATTGCTTATGCATGTTCTACCGGTTATGGCGAGGCACTGATCAAAGCAGCACTTCTTTTGGACGAGGGAGAAGTTGAGACGGTTTCTCATTATTATGCAGCAGCATTCTTTGATCCGGAAGTTGACTGTATTCTGGATATTGGTGGTCAGGATATGAAATGTATCAAGATCAAGAACCAGACGGTTGACAGTGTACAGCTGAATGAAGCTTGTTCTTCCGGTTGTGGATCTTTTATTGAAACATTTGCCAAATCTCTGAATTACAGTGTACAGGATTTTGCAAAAGCTGCGCTTTATGCAAAACATCCGATCGATCTTGGAACCCGTTGTACGGTATTTATGAACTCCAAGGTAAAACAGGCACAGAAGGAAGGAGCAGAGGTATCTGATATTTCTGCAGGTCTTGCATATTCGGTTATTAAGAATGCTCTTTACAAAGTTATCAAAGTTTCAGATGCGACAGAACTTGGTAAGCATATCGTTGTACAGGGTGGTACCTTCTATAATGATGCAGTCCTTCGAAGCTTTGAACGTATTGCCAACTGTGAAGCAATCCGTCCGGATATCGCCGGCATCATGGGGGCATTTGGTGCAGCATTGATCGCGCGCGAGCGTTATGAAGATGGCAAAGAAACAACCATGCTCTCTATTGACAAGATCAATGAACTGAAATATACAACTTCTATGGCGAATTGCCGTGGATGTACCAATAACTGTCGTCTGACGATCAACAAGTTTACCGGAGGACGTCAGTTTGTCAGTGGTAATCGTTGTGAGCGAGGAATTGGTAAAGAGAAGAACAAGGATCATGTTCCGAACCTTTATGAATATAAATATAAGAGACTGTTTTCTTATGAACCGTTAAGCCCGGATCAGGCAACAAGAGGACAGGTGGGAATTCCACGAGTTCTGAATATGTTTGAAAACTATCCGTTCTGGTATACATTCTTTACGAAACTGAAATACGAAGTGGTACTTTCACCGACTTCTACCAGAAAGATATATGAACTGGGTATTGAATCTATCCCGAGTGAATCAGAATGTTATCCGGCAAAACTGGCACATGGTCATATAAGCTGGCTGATCAAAAAAGGTGTGAAGTTTATTTTCTATCCATGTGTGCCATATGAGCGTAATGAATTTCCAGATGCAGTAAATCATTACAACTGCCCGATCGTTACATCCTATGCAGAAAATATCAAGAACAACGTGGATGAACTGAAAGATCCGAGCATTAAATTTATGAATCCGTTTATGGCATTTACGACAGAAGCAATTCTGACGGATCGCCTGGTTGAAGTGTTTAAGGATATTCCGGCAGAAGAGGTCAAAGCAGCGGCACATGCAGCATGGGAAGAACTTGCACAGGTGCGTAAGGATGTGCAGAAGAAGGGAGAAGAAACCCTTCGGTACCTGAAAGAGACGGGACGTAGAGGAATCGTTCTTGCCGGTCGTCCGTATCATATTGATCCGGAAATTCATCATGGCATTCCGGATCTGATCAACAGCTATGGAATTGCGGTATTAACAGAGGATTCTGTGTCTCATCTTGCAAAGGTAGAGAGACCGATTCGTGTTAATGACCAGTGGATGTATCATTCGCGTCTGTATGCGGCAGCGAACTTTGTAAAAACACAGGATAATCTGGATCTGATCCAGCTGAATTCCTTTGGATGTGGTCTGGATGCCGTTACGACAGATGAGGTTTATGAGATCCTGGATGGCAGCGGAAAGATTTATACCTGCCTCAAGATTGATGAGGTAAACAACCTTGGTGCGGCAAGAATCCGTGTACGTTCTCTGATCGCTGCACTTCGTGCAAAAGAGGCGCAGCACAAGGAGCGTGAGATCAAACCGTCTTCTATTGAAAAGGTTGTATTTACAAAGCAGATGCGTAAGGATTATACGATCCTGTGCCCGCAGATGTCACCGTTTCATTTTGGAATTTTACAGGCAGCCTTTAATACCTGTGGTTATCATCTGGAAGTTCTTCCGAATGATAATAAGCATGCTGTTGATGTTGGGCTGAAATATGTAAATAATGATGCATGCTATCCGTCTCTGATGGTAGTCGGACAGGTTATGGATGCTCTTCTTTCCGGTAAATATGACCTTAATAAGACGGCCGTTATTATGTCTCAGACAGGCGGTGGCTGTCGCGCATCCAACTATATTGCATTTATCCGCCGTGCCCTCAAGAAAGCAGGCATGGAGCAGGTGCCGGTTATTTCCATTAACTTAAGTGGGCTGGAGAGCAATCCGGGATTCAAACTGACACTTCCACTGATCAAACGTGTCTGCTATGGTGCAGTGTTTGGTGATATTCTGATGAAGTGCGTATATCGTATGCGTCCATATGAACTGGAGCCGGGAATCGTCAATCGTAAACACAAGATCTGGGAACAGAGAGTAATCTCATTCCTGGAAGGCAGCAGTGTCAGCCATGGACAGTTTAAGAAGATGTGTCGTGAGATGATACATGAATTTGACCTGATTCCGATCAGCGATGAAAAGAAACCGCGAGTTGGTATCGTTGGAGAAATCCTTGTCAAATTCCTTCCGGCTGCAAACAATCATCTGGCAGAACTTCTGGAAGCAGAAGGCGCTGAGGCAGTATGTCCGGATCTGATTGATTTTATTAATTACTGTTTCTATAATCAAAACTTCAAATGTGAGTTCCTTGGATTTAAGAAAAATAAAGCAACGATCGCAAACTGGGGAATCAAAGCGATTGAATGGCTGCGTGGACCGGCGAACGAAGCTCTTGCACAGAGCCGTCACTTTACACCGGCTGCTAATGTTGCCGATCTGGCAAAGATGGCATCACCGATCGTATCTCCGGGTAATCAGACTGGTGAGGGATGGTTCCTGACCGGTGAGATGATGGAACTGATTCACGGCGGTGTACCGAATATTGTATGTATTCAGCCGTTTGCGTGTCTGCCGAACCATATTGTAGGTAAGGGTGTTATCAAAGCAATCCGCAGAGAACATCCGGAAGCCAATATCGTGGCAATCGATTATGATCCTGGAGCAAGTGAGGTTAACCAGCTGAACAGAATTAAGCTGATGCTGTCAACGGCACAGAAGAATCTGAAAAAGGAATTAAAATAATAAATCAAAATAATAAATCTGCGAAAGGCAAGGTACGTAAAATAAATGTGTACCTTGTCTTTTTTGATATCTTTTTAAATAACCTATGGACTAGGGTACTGAAAAGTGTAATAATTATATTAGAAAGATATCCTGATTTTTTATGCTGGCGAAGGGGTGGTGCAAATGAAAAGGAATCAAAAAAGATTTGTAATTGTATTTCTGGCAGTCATATTTATGCTTGGTATGTCGGTACAGGTATCGGCAGGAAGTAAGGTTATGTACGTCGGACAGACATACAGAATTAATGTATCTGGTAATTATAAATGGAGCAGTGCAAATAAGAGAATTTTGCGAGTAAAGGGAAAGAAAATTACACCGCGAAAGGCTGGAAAAACCTATATAAGAGGAATCAAAAAGGCAAAAGGAAAAAAGTTTGTAAAGAGGATTTGGATCGTTGTTAAGAATCCATATATAAACAAGAAAAGAGTAACGCTGGCTTCAGGAAAACAGTTGAAACTGAAGCTGACGGGTACGAAGGTACTCAGATGGAAATCATCTGATAAAAGGATTGCGACAGTATCATCAGCAGGAGTTGTTAAGGGGAAAAAGGGTGGAACTGTCAGGATAACAGCGACAGGGAAGAATAAGAAGAAATATACCTGTATTGTTAAGGTAAAGGCTGTGCAAAAGAAAACAGTACCAGTGCCAACAGTGACACCGGTACCGACTGCAACTCCGACACCGATTCCGGCTCCAAATGCTTATCTGATCGGACATCGCGGGTACAAAACAACTGCACCGGAGAATACATTTGCCTCGTTCAGAACTGCAGTTGCAAAAGGCTATAAAGCAATCGAGGCAGATGTTCGATTTACTTCGGACAAAGTTCCGGTGCTTTTGCATAATTCCACAATAAACAGAACATCGAATGGAAAGGGATATATTTCTGCAATGACCTATGAGGAAGCCAGGACATATGATTTTGGCTCCTGGATGGGAGAAGCGTATGCGAGTGAACAGATTCCAAATTTTAAAGAATTTATTGAATTCTGTAAAGCAAATTTCGTACATCCTTATATTGAACTGAAAAAGGATGCTTCGACGAACTATGAAGACATACAGGGACTATATGAGATTGTCTGCGCAGAGGGCATGCAGCAGAATGTATCCTGGTTTTCCTTTGATTGTGATTATATGCTCTGGATGAAAGAAATCGCACCGACAGCAGACATAGGAATTGTACTTCCAGGCAAAGCATCTTTGGGTATTACGGAAGATGTCTTTGGAAAACTTGAAAATCTGAAGACAGGAATAAATACTGTTTTCGTAAGTGATTATGCAAGAAAGATATCTCCTGCAGTACTCTTAAGATGCAAAGAAGAAGAAATTGATCTTGTGGCTCGTGATATTACCAGCATGGAGGAATGGTATGCCCTGGATCCTTATTATCGGGCAGCATTTTCCGATGCAGTGTGAGGAACATTTTTCTTTACCATTTTTACTCTGTCTGGTATACTTAGAACCAAACGCAATATCATATAAGAACAGAAAGAGGAATAATAATGGCAAAATATACATTAATGAAAACGGAGGGCCGTGCGAAGCGTGCTCAGTTTGAGACTGTCCATGGTACGATCCAGACCCCGGTATTCATGAACGTAGGAACGATCGGCGCAATAAAAGGTGCTGTTTCCACACAGGACCTTTATGATATTGGAACACAGGTGGAGCTGTCTAATACCTATCATTTGCATGTGCGTCCAGGTGACAAAGTAGTGAAGCAGCTTGGCGGACTTCACAAATTTATGAATTGGGAGCGCCCAATCCTTACTGACTCCGGCGGATTTCAGGTCTTTTCCCTTGCAAAACTCCGCAAGATCAAAGAAGAAGGTGTACATTTCCAGTCACATATTGACGGACACAAGATTTTTATGGGACCGGAAGAAAGCATGCAGATTCAGTCCAATCTCGGTTCTACCATAGCTATGGCATTTGATGAGTGCCCGAGCAGTGTGGCAGACAGAGATTATGTACAGAAATCCGTTGAGCGTACTACCCGCTGGCTTGCACGCTGCAAGACTGAAATGGCACGTCTCAACAGTCTGCCGGATACCATCAATAAAGAACAGCTTCTTTTTGGCATCAACCAGGGAGCTGTATACGAAGATATCCGTATTGAGCATGCAAGGGAAATTGCGAAGATGGATCTGGATGGTTATGCAGTTGGCGGATTGGCAGTCGGTGAAACACATGAGGAAATGTATCGTATCCTTGATGCAGTTGTACCATATCTTCCACAGGACAAACCAACCTACCTCATGGGAGTCGGAACACCGGCCAATATCCTTGAGGGTGTAGAACGTGGTATTGACTTTTTTGACTGTGTATATCCAAGCCGTAACGGACGTCATGGACATGTATACACCAATCATGGCAAAATGAATATGTTCAATGCGAAATATGAACTGGATACACGTCCGATCGAAGAAGGCTGTGGCTGTCCGGCATGCCGTCATTACAGCAGAGCTTATATCCGTCATCTTCTCAAAGCGAAAGAAATGCTTGGAATGCGTCTCTGTGTTCTGCACAATCTGTATTTCTACAATCATATGATGGAAGAGATTCGTGATGCACTGGATGAAGGCAGATTTGCAGATTACAAAAAGATGCGTCTGGAAGGATTTGCAGCCGGAGAGCAGAAATAATAAAACAGTCTCTGAATTATAGACAGAAATAATACAAAATGCTGAAAAACACTTGAAGTAACAGGCATTTTTGTGTATGATAATGTATAGTGTTCCTGAAAAAAGGAATGTAAGTCAGTAAACAGGAGGAATCTTAAATGAACGAAAGTACCGCAAGCATGGGTATGATGATTTTATGGATGGTTGTAATCTTTGGAGTTATGTACTTCCTGATGATCCGTCCGCAGAAGAAAGAGCAGAAGAGACTTCAGGCAATGCTCAACAGCATGGAAGTCGGTGACAGCATTGTTACCACAGGCGGCTTCTATGGAGTGATCATCGACATGACTGAAGAAGATGTGATCGTAGAATTCGGCAATAACAAGAACTGCCGTATCCCAATGAGAAAACAGGCTATTGCAGAAGTGGAGAAGGCAGAGCAGGCATCCGCATAACTGCAAATAAGAAAGTAAGTGCTGCGTCAGATGCAGCACTTCTTTTTTTGGAAGATTTTATTTAAGGAAATGTGCTTATATCAATCTTATATCAATACGTTCTAACTTTTACGTAGTAAAGGGTTGAAAAGTATAAAAAAGTGCGTTATTATAATAACAATATTCGCAACGAAAGGACTCTGCTTAAGTTTCGTGTGATGCAGAGAGAGGAAATGAAGAAATGGAATACAAGATCGCATTGATTCCGGGAGATGGAATTGGACCGGAAATCGTCAGTGAAGCAAAAAAGGTTCTTGATAAAGTATGTGAAAAATATCATCATACATTTACTTATTCAGAGGTGCTCCTCGGTGGAGCTTCTATCGACGTTCACGGTGTCCCGCTCACAGATGAGGCAATTGCCACTGCAAAAGCTTCAGATGCAGTTCTGATGGGCTCCATCGGAGGTGACGCAAAGACATCTCCATGGTACAAACTGGAACCATCCAAACGTCCAGAGGCAGGACTTCTTGCGATTCGTAAGGCATTAAATCTCTTTGCAAACCTTCGTCCGGCATATCTTTATAAGGAACTGGAAGAAGCATGCCCGATCAAGAAAGAAGTGATCGGAGAGAACGGATTTGACATGATCATTGTTCGTGAACTGACTGGTGGCCTTTACTTTGGAGAAAGAAAAACAATCGAAGAAAACGGAGTAAAGAAAGCAATCGATACACTTTCCTATAATGAAAATGAAATTCGCCGTATTGCAATCAAAGCTTTTGACATTGCAATGAAGAGAAGAAAAAAAGTCACAAGCGTAGACAAAGCAAACGTTCTGGATTCTTCTAGACTCTGGAGAAAAGTTGTAGAAGAAGTTGCAAAGGACTATCCGGAAGTCACACTGGAGCATATGCTGGTTGATAACTGTGCAATGCAGCTGGTGCATGATCCGGCACAGTTTGATGTTATCCTGACAGAGAATATGTTCGGTGATATTTTGTCTGATGAAGCAAGTATGGTAACAGGTTCTATCGGAATGCTTTCTTCTGCAAGTCTTAACGAGACGAAATTCGGTCTGTATGAGCCAAGTCATGGATCTGCACCGGATATCGCAGGACAGAATAAAGCAAACCCGATCGCAACAATCCTTTCAGCAGCAATGCTGCTTCGTTATTCTCTGAATCTTGATGAAGAAGCAGATGTAGTAGAAGCAGCCGTACAGAAGGTACTGACAGACGGATACCGCACCGGTGATATTATGTCTGAAGGCTGCAAAAAAGTCGGAACAAAAGAAATGGGGGATCTGATCGCAGCAGCAGTATAATTGCTTTGTACAGAACAATCCGTAAGTATCGTACAGATTAAGTAAAGAGGAGATAAGAAAATGAGAAGTGACGCAGTAAAAACAGGCTCACAACAGGCACCTCATCGTTCCCTGTTTAATGCCCTTGGATTAACAAAAGAAGAAATGGAACGTCCGTTAGTCGGAATCGTAAGTTCTTATAATGAGATCGTACCTGGACATATGAATCTGGACAAGATCGTAGCAGCTGTAAAACAGGGTGTTGCAATGGCTGGTGGTACACCAATCGTATTCCCGGCAATCGCTGTTTGTGACGGTATTGCAATGGGACATGTCGGAATGAAATATTCTCTGGTAACAAGAGATCTGATCGCGGATTCTACAGAAGCAATGGCAATGGCACATCAGTTTGATGCACTGGTCATGGTTCCGAACTGTGACAAAAACGTACCTGGACTTCTGATGGCAGCTGCCAGAATCAATGTTCCTACTGTATTTGTAAGTGGCGGTCCAATGATGGCAGGTCATATCCATGGACACAAGACAAGTCTTTCCAGTATGTTTGAAGCTGTCGGATCCTATGCAGCAGGCAAGATTTCAGAAGAAGAACTGACAGAATTTGAGAACAAAACATGTCCTACATGTGGATCCTGTTCCGGTATGTACACTGCAAACTCCATGAACTGCCTGACTGAGGTTCTCGGTATGGGACTTCGTGGAAACGGAACCATTCCGGCGGTATATTCCGAACGTATCCGTCTTGCAAAACATGCAGGTATGCAGGTTATGGAAATGTACCGCAGAAACATCCGTCCGAGAGATATCATGACAAAAGAAGCAATCCTGAATGCACTGACTGTAGATATGGCACTTGGATGCTCTACCAACAGTATGCTTCATCTTCCGGCAATTGCGCATGAAGTGGGAATGGATTTTGATATCAGCTTTGCAAATGAGATCAGTGAAAAAACCCCAAATCTCTGTCATCTTGCACCGGCAGGCCCGACATATATGGAAGACCTGAATGAAGCAGGCGGTGTTTATGCAGTAATGAATGAACTGAATAAGAAGGGCCTTCTTCATACAGAATGCATGACTGTAACAGGAAAAACAGTAGGCGAAAATATTAAAAACTGTGTAAATCTCAATCCGGAAGTTATCCGTCCAATCGACAATCCATACAGTCAGACAGGTGGACTTGCAGTACTGAAGGGAAATATCGCACCAGATGGTGGCGTTGTAAAACGTTCCGCAGTTGTAGAAGAAATGATGGTTCATGAGGGACCTGCGAGAGTGTTTGACAGCGAAGACGATGCGATCAAAGCTATCAAAGGTGGTAAGATCGTAGCCGGAGATGTGGTTGTTATCCGTTATGAAGGACCAAAAGGCGGCCCGGGAATGAGAGAGATGCTGAATCCTACTTCTGCAATTGCTGGTATGGGACTTGGTTCATCGGTTGCTCTGATCACAGACGGACGTTTCAGTGGTGCATCCAGAGGTGCCTCTATTGGACATGTCTCACCAGAAGCAGCTGTAGGTGGTCCGATTGCCCTGATCGAAGAAGGAGATATCATCAGTATCAATATTCCGGAACTGAAACTGGAAGTCAAAGTTTCTGATGAAGAGATGGCAGCAAGAAAAGCAAAATGGCAGCCGCGTGAACCAAAGATCACAACCGGATATCTTGCAAGATATGCTGCAATGGTTACCTCAGGCAACAGAGGAGCAATCCTTGAAGTGCCAAAAGCAAAATAAGAGAAAAGCGATTATTTGATAAACATTAGGAGGAAATACGATGCAGCTTACAGGTGCAGAGATCATCATTGAATGCCTGAAAGAACAGAAGGTAGATACTGTTTTTGGCTATCCGGGTGGAGCAATCCTTAACGTTTATGATGCTCTCTATAAACATAGTGATGAGATTCAGCATATTCTGACATCTCATGAACAGGGTGCTTCTCATGCGGCAGACGGTTATGCCCGTGCTACTGGAAAAGTCGGGGTATGCCTGGCAACTTCAGGACCTGGGGCTACGAATCTGGTTACAGGTATTGCTACAGCTTATATGGATTCCGTTCCGGTTGTGGCAATCACGGCGAATGTTGGCAAACCACTTCTTGGAAGAGATTCTTTCCAGGAAGTAGATATTGCAGGAATCGTTATGCCGATTACAAAACACAGCTTTATTGTAAAAGACATCACAATGCTGGCAGACACACTCCGCAAGGCATTTTACATTGCCAAGAGCGGACGTCCGGGTCCGGTACTGGTTGATGTGACAAAAGATGTGACAGCAGCTACTTATGAATATTCCGTACGCCGTCCGGCTACGATCAATCGTGAAGTTGAAACGATTCGTAGGGAAGATCTTGAAACTGCTGCACAGATGATCGAAGAAGCAAAGAAACCATATATTTTCGTCGGTGGTGGTTCTGTTATTTCCGGTGCTTCCAAAGAAATCAGTGAGCTGGCACATAAGATCCAGGCACCGGTTTGCGACAGTCTTATGGGAAAAGGTGCTTTTTCTGGGGAAGATCCATTGTATACCGGAATGCTTGGTATGCATGGAACAAAGACTTCCGACCTTGGTGTAACTCAGTGTGACCTGTTGATCGTATTGGGTGCACGCTTCAGCGACCGTGTTACAGGAAATGCAAAGACATTTGCGAAACAGGCAAAGATCCTGCAGATTGATGTGGATGCGGCCGAAATTAATAAGAATGTTTTGGTAGATGCGTCAGTAATCGGAGATGTAAGAGAAGTTCTTCGCAGACTTCTTGAAATGATCCCGGAAGAACAGCATCCGGAATGGATCGAACATATTCAGGAGATGAAAGCAAAATATCCTCTGACTTATGATCATTCCCAGCTTACCGGACCATATATTATAGAGAAACTCTATGAAATCACCAAAGGTGACGCAATTATTTCAACAGATGTCGGTCAGCATCAGATGTGGTCAGCGCAGTACTTCAAGTACAAAGAACCACGTACATTCCTGACTTCCGGTGGTCTCGGAACAATGGGATACGGACTTGGAGCTGCGATTGGTGCAAAGATGGGGAGACCGGACAAAACAGTTGTCAACATTGCCGGCGATGGCTGTTTCAGAATGAACATGAATGAAATCGCGACAGCAGTACGCTGCCATAAACAGCTTTTACAGATTGTTATGAACAATCATGTGCTGGGTATGGTACGTCAGTGGCAGACCTTATTCTATGACCACAGATATTCACACACCGTTCTTGACGATGCCGTGGATTTTGTGAAAATATCTGAGGGCATGGGAGCGAAAGCATTCCGTGTCACGAAGATGGAAGAAGTAGAGCCGGCGATCCGTAAGGCACTGGCTATGGACGAACCTGTAGTACTGGATTGCTGGATCGATCAGGATCTCAGTGTATTTCCTATGGTACCTGCAGGCGCAAGTCTGAATGAAGTTTTTGATGAGGAGGATATGAAGAACAATGAGCAGAGTGTATAATTTTTCTGCAGGACCGGCTGTACTGCCGGAACCTGTGCTGAAAGAAGTAGCAGACGAGATGATGGATTACCAGGGAACTGGAATGTCCGTCATGGAGATGAGCCACAGAAGCCCGGAGTTTCAGAAGATCATTGATGATGCAGAGCAGGATCTCAGAGATCTGATGAAGATACCGGACAATTACAAGGTATTATTCCTTCAGGGCGGTGCTTCTCAGCAGTTTGCCATGATTCCAATGAACCTGATGAAAAACAGAGTTGCTGACTATATTGTTACCGGTCAGTGGGCAAAAAAAGCATATCAGGAAGCACAGAAGTATGGAAAGGTAAATAAGATTGCATCTTCTGAGGACAAAACTTTCTCTTATATTCCGGATTGCAGCGATCTTCCGATCAGCCCGGATGCAGATTATGTATACATTTGTGAAAATAATACAATTTACGGAACAAAATTCAAAACACTTCCGAATACAAAAGGCAAAACTCTGGTAGCAGATGTTTCCTCCTGTTTCTTATCTGAGCCTGTAGATGTAAGTAAATATGGCATTATCTACGGCGGTGTTCAGAAAAATATCGGACCTGCAGGCATGGTTATTGCAATCATTCGTGAGGATCTTATTACAGAGGATGTTCTTCCGGGAACACCAACCATGCTTACATACAAAACACATGCAGATGCAGGATCTCTCTACAATACTCCGAATGCTTACTGCATTTATGTATGCGGCAAAGTTTTCAAATGGCTCAAAGCGATGGGCGGACTGGAAGAAATGCAGAAGAGAAACATCGAGAAAGCAAAGATCCTCTATGATTATCTGGATCAGAGCAAACTCTTCAAAGGTACTGTAGAGCCAAATTCCCGTTCTCTTATGAATGTTCCTTTTGTTACAGGTGACAAGGATATGGATGCAAAATTTGTAAAAGAAGCAAAAGCAGCAGGTCTTGTAAACCTTAAAGGCCACAGAACAGTTGGTGGTATGCGTGCAAGTATCTACAATGCTATGCCAAAAGAAGGCGTCGAAGCGCTTGTTGCATTCATGAAAAAATTCGAGGAGGAAAATGTATAATGTTCCAGTATAAATGCCTCAACCCTATATCCCAGACAGGCCTTGGCCTGTTTGGTGAGGAGTACAAACAGACAGAAGAATTAAATGATGCCGATGCAGTTCTGGTAAGAAGTGCAAAGATGCATGATATGGAGCTTCCTGAGAACGTTAAGGTTATTGCCCGTGCAGGCGCAGGTGTTAATAATATTCCGGTTGAGCAGTGTGCAGAAAATGGTATCGTGGTATTTAATACTCCAGGTGCCAATGCAAATGGTGTGAAAGAGCTTGTTCTTGCCGGCATGCTTCTGGCTTCCCGTGATATCGTTGGAGGTATCGAATGGGTTGCTCATGAAGAGGACAAAGAACATATCGACAAACTGGCTGAAAAACAGAAAAAGCAGTTTGCCGGATGTGAGATCAGTGGAAAGAAACTTGGTATCATCGGTCTTGGTGCGATTGGAGCTATGGTTGCAAATTCTGCAACACATCTTGGCATGGAAGTTTACGGATATGACCCGTTTATTTCCATCGATGCAGCGTGGAATCTGTCAAGAACCATCAAACACAGCAAATCTCTGGATGAAATCTACAGCCAGTGTGATTATATCACGATCCATGTACCGCTGACAGATAATACGCGTAAGATGATCGACAAAGAAGCTTTCACAAAGATGAAAGAGGGTGTCGTTCTTCTGAACTTTGCAAGAGACCTTCTTGTTGATGAAGAAGCTTTGATCGAAGCTCTTGACAGTGGTAAGGTTAAGAAATATGTAACAGACTTTGCAAATCCGCTTGTGGCTGGAAGACCAGGAATCCTCGTTACACCACATCTTGGTGCATCCACAGCGGAATCTGAAGAAAACTGTGCAGTAATGGCTGTAAAAGAAGTCAGAGATTTCCTTGAAAACGGAAATATCAAAAACTCTGTAAACTTCCCAAACTGTGACATGGGAACCTGTATAGCAGTTGGACGTATTACCATCTGTCACAAAAACATCCCGAATATGATCAGTCAGTTTACCAAGATCCTTGGAAGTGAAGGACTGAATATTGCAGATATGACAAATAAGAGTCGTGGAAGCTATGCATATACGATCATTGATCTGGAAAGTGCAGCATCTAAAGAAGCACTTGATGAATTAAAAGCAATTGAAGGTGTATCTAAGGTTCGCGTGATCAAATAAAAATCGAAAAAAGTCCCGGATGATTCAGATAAAATCGTCCGGGACCTTTTGTATATTCAGTTAGAAAAGTTTTGAAAAATTATTTGCGGCTTTCAATAAAAGCTTCGACTTCTTCGCGGGTTGGCATAACGCGAAGTGCACCCTTTCGTGTGGTAATGAGAGATGCAGCAGCATTTGCAAAAGTAAGAAGTTCTTTCAGATTTTCTTCTGTGAGATCATTGAGGCCGTGGTCAAGTACATAATTTAAAGTACTTGCACAGAAAGTATCTCCGGCACCGGTAGTCTCTATTGTATTTTCCTGAAGGAATGGAGCTGCTTCTACTCGCATATTTTTATAGTATGCACGGCTTCCATCCTTACCCAGTGTGATAAGGATGAGCGGAATGTTGTATTTCTCCTGGATCATAGCAGCACCTTTATCATAATCTGTTGTACCACACATGAATTCTACTTCATTATCGGAGATTTTGAGAACATCACATTTGGACATGCCGTATTCAATCTCAGCTCTGGCATCATCCAGGGATTTCCAGAGAGGTGGACGCAGGTTAGGGTCAAAGGTAATGATACATCCGGCTTCTTTGGCAAGTTCGATCGCATGGTGGGTAGCTTCACGTACACCTTCGTGAGTAGAAGAGAGTGTTCCGAAATGGAAGATGCGGGAGGATTCAATCAGTTCCTTCTGAACTTCGTCTTTAGTGAGCATCATATCTGCACCTGGATCTCGATAGAAAGAAAAATCACGGTCACCATCCGGATATGTATGAACAAAGGCAAGAGTGGTATGATATTTTTCGTCCAGAATCAGATTGCGTGTGTCGATACCGACCTCTTCAACCGCTGATTTTAACTGATTTCCGAACATATCTTTGCCGACTTTGCCGATAAAAGCAGTTTTTTTTCCAAGACGTTCCAGCATGGCAAGAACATTACATGGGGCTCCACCAGGATTGGCTTCCATAAGAGGGTTGCCCTGGGAACTGAAACCGTTTTCAGTGAAGTCAATAAGAAGCTCGCCAAGAGCTGTTACATCAAATTGTCTTTTTTCCATGTCAATAAAGACCTCCTTGTTTCATATGTTCTTTGATATATTCAATTTATCGTAGAGAACTCTTTTTGTCAAACTAATTTCGGTATATTCTTTATTTTTATACAAAAAAATGATAAACTAAAACAAAGGAATGCAATTTGAGAATTGTATTTCAGAATGGAGGCATGAATTATGGAAAGCAAAGTATATAAATATATGGACTGGCCGGAGATTGAAGCAGTTGTTTATGCAGAAGAAGCATCGCCGAAAGATCTGATGGCGCCTCGGCTTACTGCAGATGGTATTCTGATCCAGGGATTTTTTCCGGATGCAGAGAAGGCAGAAGTTCTTGTAGATAAAAAGGCATATGAGATGGAGAAACAGGATGATGCCGGTTACTTTGCGGCAATGATTCCGGGAAGAAAGATCCCGGCATATCAGTATCGCATTACCAGAGGAAAAGAAACCAGGACATTTGCGGATCCTTATGCATTTCCGGGACAGATTACAGAAGCAGAAGAAAAAGCTTTCTGTGCAGGTGTTTTTTATCATGCATATGAGAAGCTTGGGGCTCATCCGATGGAAATTAATGGTGTGGAAGGAACTGCATTCGCAGTCTGGGCACCAAATGCACTCCGTGTCAGCGTAGTAGGCAATTTTAATAACTGGGATGGTCGCTGCCATATGATGCATCGTATGCCTATGTCTGGTATTTTTGAATTGTTTATTCCAGGTGTGAAAGCCGGTGAAATCTATAAATATGAAATAAAACTAAAAGGCGGTGCAGTACAGCTTAAATCGGATCCATATGCTGCCTGTACGGAGGTTCCTCCGGCATCGGCCTCTGTTGTTACAGATCTTCGTGGGTTTAAATGGGATGATGAAGCCTGGATGAAAGATCGTGAAAGATTCAGCGATCGTAAACAGCCGATTTCTATTTATGAGACCAGTCTTTCCAAATGGAAAAATGCTGCCGAGCTTGTTAAATATCTTAAAAATCTGAAATATACACATGTGGAACTTCATCCGGTAATGGAATATCTTGATGATGAAGCTGGAGAGTACAGTACATTTGCTTATTATGCACCAGACCGCAGATTTGGAACACCGGCAGATTTTCAGAATTTAGTAAATGAACTTCATAAAGAAAATATTGGTGTGATTCTGGATTGGACACCTTCGCATTTTCCAAGAACTGAGGGTGGATTAGAACAGTTTGATGGAACACCTTTATATGAAAATCCGGATCCATCAATGGCTATTCATCCGATGTGGGGAACCCTTTTATTCAATTTTGAAAGTCCGATGGTCAAAGATTTTCTTCTGGCAAATGCTTTTTACTGGCTGGAATTCTATCATGCAGATGGTTTAAGACTGGATGATGTGGATTCTATGCTGTATCTTGACTTTGGCAGAGAATATGGACAGTGGAGACCAAATATTTATGGAACCAATGAAAATCTTGCAGCTGTAGAATTGCTGAAACATCTTAATTCTATTTTGGCGAAGAAGCTTCCGGGTACAATGACGATCGCACAGGAAGATGGTCTCTGGTCGGAACTGACTGGAAGTGTAGAGGATGACAATATTGGATTTTCTTATAAATGGAACAATAACTGGGCAGGAGATTTTCTGAATTACCTTTCCAAAGATCCGATCGAGCGTCAGTATGTACATGATCAGCTGACACTTTCTATGCTGTACACTTACTGCGAACACTTTGTTCTTCCGCTTGGAAGCAGAGAAACCGGTGATCAGAAGAGTTTTATGGCAAAACTTCCAGGTGATGAGTTACAGAAACTGAGCCAGATCCGGGCTGCATATTCCTACATGATGCTGCATCCAGGATGCAAAATGATGGCACCGGACAAAGAGCTTACGGATGAAATGAAGAGATTTATCCACGATCTGAATGAGATGTATGTCTCTCAGCCGGCATTGTCACTCATGGATAATGATTATGAAGGATTTGAATGGATCCAGCTTATGAAATATGAAGAAAATGTCCTGACATTCCTTCGCAAAACAGAAAATCCTGAAGAAACACTTCTTGCGGTATGTAATTTTGCTGCAGTTCCATATGAGAATTATCAGATGGGTGTTCCATTCTACGGAAAATACAAAGAGATCTTCAACAGTGACCGCAAAGAATATGGCGGACAGGGAATAGTAAACGTAAGGGCAAAAACCTGCAAACAGGCAGACTGTGATGAAAGAGAATATTCTGTTACCTTTAAGCTTCCTGCACTGGGTGTGGCTGTTTTTTCCTGCACACCGGGCAAAAAGCCGGAGAAACTGGCAGTAGCAGCGAAGAAACCGACAACTGCCAAAAAGACCGCCCGCAAGACAGCACCAAAGAAGGAAAATGCAAAAAAGGTTGCTGCAGAAAAAGTAGCTGTAAAGAAAACAGTAGCGAAGAAAGCCGGTGAAAAAAAGACCGTTTCCAGAAAAACAGTAAAAAAAGATATTGCAGTATAATAGAAATGCCGTCAGAATAGAATCTGGCGGCATTTTTAGGCAAAAAAAGAAAGCTGAAAATGGGACTCGAACCCACGACCCCTTCATTACGAGTGAAGTGCTCTACCAACTGAGCTATTTCAGCTTGTGTTCAGACACAAAATATATTATAGCGTATTTTTGATAAAATGCAAGAAAAATTTTGTTTTCCCCTGCATTATTTTCAGTACTTGCAATGAGTGAGATTTATGTTATGATATGAGAATATGAATATAGTATTTGTATAACGCGTTAACTTGCTAAAGTGCCATTCTGTCAAGTTGTCTGAATGAAGCAGATAACATACAGAAGTGGCAGAGGGAGATGAGTTTTATGATAGATGAAACCGGACAGCGTATTTTGCGGCTGATTGATGTACATAAAGATCAGATCATTGCATTTGCTGAGGATATTGCAGCGCATCCGGAACCTGGATATGAAGAATTTTGTACAGCCGGGAAGACTGCAGAAGTTCTGAAGAATTTAGGATATAAAGTGACAGAACATCTTGCCCGTACCGGTGTGAAGGGAACGAAAAGTATAAAAGAAGGTCCTTCCTTGACTGTGATCGGAGAACTGGATGCGATTGGATGTCATTCCCATCCCAATGCGAATCCGGTAACAGGCGTGGCACATGCCTGCGGTCATCATGCACAGATGGCGGCAATGATCGGATGTGCGATCGCAATGGCAGATCCGGATGTGCAGAAATGTCTTGCGGGAACTGTGAATTTTCTTGCAGTTCCTGCAGAGGAGTACATTGATGCAGACAAACGTGTCAGATTAAAAAAAGAAGGCATTGAGTTCTGTTGCGGTAAAAGTGAGATGATTCGCACAGGTGTCTTCGACGATACGGACATTGCATTAACGACGCATGTGCATATGGTTCCTGTTGAAGAAGATTTTTATCTTGGGAATCCGGCCTGTAATGGCTACAGTGCGGAGCGTGTTACGGTGCGGGGAAAGGCTGCACATGGAGCTATTGACCCATGGAATGGTGTCAATGCTTTAAGTATAACGACAAGTGCAATTCAAATGATGGGACTGATGCGTGAGACTTTCCGTGAAGAAGATCATGTTCGACTTCATAATGTGATCCGGAAGGCCGGCGATGTGATCAACAGTGTGCCGGACGAGGCAATTGTTGAGACGAAGGTTCGTGCAGCATCGCTTGACAAGATTTGTGAGATTACAGATATGGTAAATCGTGCGTATGCCGGTTCAGCCTATGCTTTTGGTGGAAAAATAGAAATGGAGAAGCTTCAGGGTTATATGCCGATCATCCCGAGAGTAGCAGATAACGCACTGATCGAGGCGGCGGATGATCTTGGACTGAATTATCGTACAGTACAGAAAGGTGATTTTAATAATGCCTGCACGGATGTAGGAGATCTCAGCCATCTTGTTCCGGTTGTGAATTTTACATTCAAGGGTTTTGAAGGAAAACTTCATGGGGCAGATTTCAAGATCACAGATCCGGAAAAAGCCTATATTTTACCGGCGAAGCTTCTGGCACTGACTGTATATAAACTTCTTAAGAATGGCGGACAGGAAGCAAAAAAGATTACAAAAAGCTATACACCAGTATTCAATAAGGAAAGTTACATTCAGTATGTGAAGAATACGATAGAATAAAATGTAAGGAATTGCTGAATGCAGGAATACAATAAAACAGCAGGAGGAAAGACAAAAGACAAATGGCAGAAAAATGTTTGGAATTAAAAGATATCAGGAAGTCGTTTTCAAAAGATGAAGTGGTTCTGAAGGAAATCAGTCTCTCTATCGACAAGGGGGAGTTTATTACACTTCTGGGTTCCTCGGGATGTGGAAAGACGACAACTCTGCGTATCATAGCAGGTCTGGAGACACCGGATTCCGGCAAGGTATATCTGGAGGGAAAAGATGTCACAGCACTGGCACCAGAAGCACGTGATGTAAATACAGTATTTCAGAATTATGCGTTATTTCCACATATGACAGTGGCGGATAACATTGGATATGGACTGAAATTAAAAAAGATACCAAAAGCAGAGATTAAAAAACGAGTATCTGAGATGCTGGAACTGGTACAGCTTCCAGGATACGAGAAGAGAAAGCCGTCAGAACTTTCCGGTGGACAGAGACAGCGTGTGGCAATTGCCCGTTCGCTGGTCAATAATCCGAAGGTGCTGCTTCTGGATGAGCCGTTGGGAGCACTGGATCTGCAGCTGCGCCGTGCCATGCAGCTTGAACTGAAGAGGTTACAGAAAAAGCTTGGAATTACTTTTATTTATATTACGCATGACCAGGAAGAGGCAATTAACATGTCCGACCGTATTGCTGTCATGAATAAAGGAACCTTTGAACAGATTGGGACACCGGATGAGATCTATAATCATCCAAAAACCAGTTATGTGGCGACTTTTGTTGGAAATGCCAATATTTTAAAAGGTACTGCGCAGGAAACAGAAGCAGATATTCTCAAAGTTTCACTTGCAGGCAGTATTGTTTCTGCTGTGGCAGAAGGCAAAAAAATTGCTCCAGGTACACCAGTGACGCTGGCTGTCCGCAGTGAGAATATGATTTTTGATGAGACCTGCCAGAGTGGTATGGAAGCGGTTGTTGTTGAAAAAAGTTTTGCAGGCGGACTTCTTCGTGTTGTGTTGAAGCTTGCAGATGGAACAGAAGTTATTGCAAACAGACATGGAATTGATGCCGGTGTGCAGCCGGGACAGAAAGTTACCTGTCATTTTGATGCTGAGAATGCGGTTCTGGTTGATCTTCCGTCTGAGACAGAAAGCGGGGCGGCAGTATGAAGAAACATAAATCCGGCTCTGTCTGGATGATCCTGCCGTTGTATATCTTTACGATCATTTTTGTTGCAGGCCCGCTGCTTTATATGGTGGCATTAAGCTTTGCACAGCCAAAAGCAGGTCATGGTGTGGAGTGGGTATTTACACTCGCAAATTATAAAAAAATTCTTGATCCGGTCTATATGAAAACATTCACCGGTTCTTTCCAGCTTGCTGTGACCAGTACGATCATTATCTGTCTGATCGGTTATCCGTTTGGCTACTTTATGGCGAAGCTTTCTGAACAGTGGAAAAAACGTGCTATGATCTTTCTGATGCTGCCGTTCTGGGTCAATTCCTTGATTCGTCTGTATGGCTGGATGATCATTTTACAGACAAAGGGGCTTCTGAATCATGCCCTTAAGAGCCTTGGACTGATCGAGAAACCTTTGCGTATCTTGTACAGCTATCCGGCAATCGTGATCGGTATGACTTATGTGCTTCTTCCATTTATGATCCTGTCTGTATATTCCAGCGCAGAAAAATTGGACTGGTCACTGGTGGAAGCGGCAAGAGATCTGGGGGCGAGCCCGGCGAAAGCTTTTTGGACGGTTTCTTTTAAACTGACACTGCCGGGACTGCTTTCTGGTGTGATTCTGACATTTGTTCCATCTATGGGACTGTTTTTCATAGCAGATATCCTTGGTGGAAATAAGATCGTTCTTGTCGGAAGCCTGATCCAGGAACAGATGACAAAAGGAAACAACTGGCCGTTTGCAGCGGCGCTGGCAGTTGTCCTGATGATCCTTACAACACTGATGATCATGCTGTATCGAAAAGTAACAAATGCAAAAGAATTGGAGGGTGTGGGATGAAAAAAAAGAATTCAAAGCTCTCCGGGTTTTATCTTGGACTGATTTTTGTACTGATGTATCTGCCGATTGCGGTAGTTATCGTATTTTCCTTTAATGAATCAAAACTTCCTGTTCGATTTACAGGATTTTCACTGAAATGGTATCAGGAGCTGATTCATGATGATGCCATGCTGGAAGCACTGGGAAACAGCCTTTTTCTGGGTGTGGTGAGCTGCCTGGTATCTGCTGTGATCGGCACCCTGGGTGCAGTAGGACTTTCCAGGATCCACTGGAAGACAAAAGGGATTCTGGAATATATTTCTATTTTACCGCTGATGATCCCTGAGATCATCCTTGGTATGGTACTGATGGCATTTTTCTATATGATGAATCTGCCATTTGGTATGCTGACATTACTGATCGGTCATACCGTTTTCTGTGTGCCATATATACTGATGGAAGTCAAGGCACGACTGGCGGGCATGGATCCGTCGCTTGAGGAAGCAGCGAGAGACCTCGGAGCCGGTCCCTTCCGGGCATTCTGGGACATCATCTTACCGCTGATCATGCCGGCGGTGTTGTCCGGATCCCTTCTGGCGTTTGCAATGTCCATGGACGATGTCGTCATCAGTATCTTTATCAACGGACCACGTCTGGCAACTTTGCCGATTAAGGTCTATACCCAGATCAAGACCGGTGTTACGCCGGAGGTCAATGCTCTCTGCACGATCATGCTGGTGTTTACGCTGTTGATCCTTCTGGTTTATAACCTGATCGGAAAGCTGACAAAACATAGAACTAAATAATCAGGACCAAAAAAGTCAAAAATAGCAAAAACAATGAATAAACTCTTTTCAATGAAGTCAAAGTAGGCTATACTTAAATTCATAGGCTTCATGAAGAGTTTATAATAAAAGACAAGAGGAGAGAAGGCTATGAAAAAATTAGTAGTATGCGCATTATGTGCAGCAATGGTCATTCCGGCTATGAGCGTGTCTGTAAGTGCAGATTCCAAAGAGCTTGTACTCTACACATGGGAAAACATGTTCCCACAGGAAGTACTGGATGGTTTTGAGAAAGAGACCGGGATAAAAGTAGTATATTCCAACTTTGATACCGATGAGAACATGCTGGAAAAACTTTCCATGGCAAAAGGTGGAGACTATGACGTTGTTGTTGCAGATGATTATATTATCCAGACAGCAATCGAGGAAGGTCTTGTAGAAAAACTTGATACATCCAAATTATCCGGCTGGGATAACATCAACCCGCTGTATCAGGGACAGTTCTATGATCCGAACGATGAATATACTGCACCATATGGAGCAGGTATTCCGCTGATCGTATATGATCCGGATATGGTAGATATTGATATCAAGGGATATAATGATCTCTGGGATCCGTCACTTGAAGATAGCATTGCACTGACTGCAAACTATCGTGTTATCAATGGTATCACAAACCTTGTACTTGGTCAGGATTTCAATGATCAGGATACAGATGATATCGCTAAAACAGGTGAGAAACTTCTGGAGCTTGCACCGAATGTTCGTCTGATTCAGGATGACAATACACAGGATTCTCTTCTGAACGGAGAGGCAAGTGTTGCATTCCTGTACACTTCACAGGTAACAGCCGCCCTTCAGGAAAATCCGGACCTTAAAGTCGTATATCCGGAAGAAGGTCTTGGATTTGGTGTAATGGGAATGTTCATTCCGAGCCAGGCACCGGACAAGGATGAGGCATATCAGTTCATGGATTACATTCTTCAGCCGGAAAATGCAGCAAAATGTTTCGATTATATCGGATACTACTGCACAAACAAAGCAGCAGATTCCCTGCTTGAGAATCAGGACCTTGTAGTACCGGATTCCGTAACAGAGGGATCAGCAGTAGAAAATATCAGCGCAGAAGCAGAAGAAGCTTACAATAAGAACTGGACAGAGTTCAAAGCAGCCTGCGACTGATAAAATAAGGGGGAAGCAGGATGGAAATCTATAAAGGTACTGCTACCTTTTCAGGAATAGCCATCGGCAAGATACTGTATTACAGCAGAGGGGAATACCAGATACGTCAGTGTCTGGTCAGCAACATCAAAAAAGAAATCAGTAATTTTCAGGAAGCCCGGCTTCAGGCGGTTCAGAAACTTCATGAGCTGTATGAAGCCAACAGGCTTCTGAATGAACAGGAGGCCGGTGTTTTTCTTCGCCAGATCAAACTTCTGGAATCCGAAAGTTACCAGAATGCAATTGAAAGCAGCATTGCCAATGAAAAGGTAAATGCTGCTTATGCAGTTATGATCAACAGAGATGAACTGGTTGAGACATTCCGACATCTGGAAGAGCCGGTCATTCGAAGAAGAATCAATGATATGCAGGAGATTTCCAACCGTCTGATCCAGATACTGGGTGGTGCAGCCATCCGTATTAATCTTGGGGACGAACCTGTGATCCTGGTTGCGGAGGCATTGTCGCCGACTGAGATTATGGAAATGGACAAGGATAAACTTCTGGCTGTGGTCATGCATCATGGTTCAGCAGTATCTCATGCATCAATTATGGCGAAAACAATGGAAATTCCAACTTTGGTCGATGTTGCAGCTGATGATGAGTGGGATGGAAAGACAGCAATCGTAGATGGTTATACAGGAACTTTTTATCTTAACCCGGATGCGGAAATCCAGAAAGAATATGAGATTCGTCTGGAAGCGGATCGAAGAGAGAGAGAGGAACTTCTGAAACTGAAGGCACAGAAAGATGAAACAAAGGATGGCAGCAATATTGGTCTTTATGCCAATATTGGAAATATGAGTGATCTGAGCAGTGTCCTTTTTTATGGCGCCAAGGGAATTGGGCTTCTGCGAAGTGAGTTCCAGTATCTTGGAAGAGAAAATTATCCGAGAGAAAATGAACTTTTCCGTGCATATAAAAAAGTAGCAGAGACAATGGGTGAGAGACTTGCGGTGATCCGTACTGCGGATCTTGGAGCAGACAAGCAGGCTCCGTATCTGGATATTCCGCAGGAAACCAATCCTATCATGGGCAACCGTGGGATTCGTCTCTGTCTTGACCGAAGAAGAATGTTTAAAGCACAGCTTCGTGCAATTTATCGTGCCAGTGCGTATGGTAATCTCGCAATGATGTTCCCGATGATCGATTCTGAGGAAGAAATGGATGAGATATGGCAGATCATTGAGGAAGTAAAAGAAGGACTGCGCGAAAAAGACATTCCATTTAAAGAGATCATGACAGGAATCATGATCGAGACACCGGCAGCAGTCATGATCAGCCGGGAACTTGCAAAACATGTTGATTTCTTAAGTATTGGAACCAATGACCTGACACAGTATACGCTTGCGATGGATCGTCAGAATCCTCTTCTGAAAGACAAATACAACGATCATCATCCGGCAATTCTTCGTATGGTGCGTATGGTTGTGGATGCGGCACATCAGGAAGGCCGTAAGGTTGGCATTTGCGGAGAAATCGCAGCGGACACAGCACTGACGAAAAAATTTCTGGAGATGGGAGTTGATTTCCTGTCTGTTGTTCCGGCGTGTGTACTTCCGGTACGAAAAGCAATTCGTGAGACAGATCTTGGCGGAGAGAAAGGTTCTGCTGTTAAATGAGGATTATAATGAATAAAAAAAGTAAAGTCATTCTTCTTCCCTGTAATTCTTACAGGGAAGAAATTGTTTATGAGAATCTTGAAATCGGACTGGAGCTTCTGGGCGGAATCGAGAATATTGTCGGTAAAGAAGAGTCTATATTGCTGAAGCCGAATCTTCTAAAGAAAGCGGAAGTTGATAAGGCAGTGATCACACATCCTACGGTTGTGGGAATGTTTGCCCGACTGATGCGAGAAAAAGGATATCAGGATATGGCACTTGCAGATTCCTGCGGAAATGGAACAACTTCTAAAGTGATCCATGGGACAGGAATGGATATGTATCTTGAGAAACTGGATATTCCGGCTATTGATTATACGACGGGAATCCATGTAGACTATCCGAAAGGAATACAGGCAAAAGAATTTATTTTGCCGAAAGAACTTCTGGAAAAAGACTGTGTGATCTCTCTTTGCAAAATGAAGACGCATGCACTGGAACGCATCACGGGAGCTGTGAAAAACAGCTATGGATTCGTTTATGGATTTCACAAAGCCAAAGGTCATACATTGTACCCAAGTGCAGACAGTTTTGCCCGTATGCTTGTCGATCTGAATCAGTATGTGAAGCCGCGGCTGTATATTATGGACGGAATTGTGGCCATGGAGGGGAACGGACCAGGTTCCGGAGATCCTGCTCCAATGAATGTGATGCTGATGTCACGGGATCCGGTTGCACTTGATAGTGTGTTCTGTAACTTGATCCATCTGAATCCGGAGATGGTTCCAACGAATTATCATGGAGAAAAAATGGGACTTGGTACCTGGCGTTCGGAAGAAATTGAAATTGTTACTCCGTCCGGTGAGATTTCAATGAAGGATGCAGTAGCACAGTATGGAAATCCGTATTTTGATGTGGACCGGAGAGTGGTACGTTCCGGTATGTGGGAACGTCTTGCGAAAGCCTTGAATATTTTTCAGAAGAAGCCTTATATTGAGCCGGAGCGTTGTATCCGGTGTGGGATTTGTGTGAAGAGCTGTCCGGTTCCGGACAAGGCCGTTGATTTCCGTAAAGGCAGAGAGAATCCACCAGTATATGATTATAAGAAATGTATCCGTTGTTTCTGCTGCCAGGAGATGTGCCCCGAAAAAGCAATCCAGGTGAAATGATTAGGCCGGAAATTCAATCATGCCTTAAATTGTTGCATGGAAAAGGAGCTTCTGCATTATAGATGAATATGTGTCTGTTTTGCAAAAGCTCCTTTAGATTGTTTGTTTATAAGTTGTGTCCGATCAAAATTTACAAACTGGATCAGTTCAAACAAAAATTATCGCTTATCTGATCGTGTCATGCAAAGCTTTGATGAATGAAGGAGTGGTACCGCAGCAACCACCAACAACAGAAGCACCGTTTTCAATCAGGACTTTCATATGATGGGCGAATTCTTCTGCATTCATGCTGTATACAGCATTTCCCTTTTCATCGATGACCGGCATACCGGCATTTGGTTTGGCGATAACTGGAATAGAAACATTTTCTTTAATGTTTCGAACAACAGATACCAGCTGATCAGGTCCCACTGAGCAGTTGATACCTACAGCATCTGCGCCGGCTGCTTCAAGAGAAACAGCTGCTTCCACAGCATTTCCACCACTGAAGATACTTCCATCAGCTTCAACAGTCATGGTACACATGATCGGAAGATCACATACAGAAGCGGCGGCATCTACAGCTGCAAGAGTTTCTTCAATATTGATCATTGTTTCGGCTACAATCAGATCAATACCTGCATCTGCCAGAATACGGATCTGTTCCTGATACATATTATAAGCTTCTGTGTAAGTATAATCCCCATCAGCTGTGATAAAAGATCCGGAAGTAGTGATATCACCGGCTACATAGATACCGCTGCCGGCCAGCTCCTTAGAATAGCCGACCAGAGTACGGTTGATTTCTTCAATCTTATCTCTGAGTCCGTGTTTCTCAAGATTTATACTGTTTCCGCCAAAAGTAGGAGCATAGATTACCTGACTTCCTGCCTGAATATAGGCACGCTGCAAATCCTGGATAATATCTTTGTGATCGATAACCCAGGTTTCCGTACAGATACCGCGTGGCATACCACTTGCCATCAGGTTGGAGCCTGTGGCACCATCCAGAATCAGTATATTCTCAGTCAGTTTTCGAAATTCTTCTTTAGTCATATTAAGTTCGTTGCCTCCTTGAAAAATAAATATATAAGCAACTTACCTGTAAGCTCCGCATTTCCGTCGGAAAGTGCTTATTTCAGTTCCCTATTATAGCATGTACCATGTGGGATTACTATAGAAAAATCATTCAACCTGATTTATATACAAAGCAGATCTGGAGGTTATAAAACCAGTAGTGTTTACAGGCATAATCCCGCAAATAATAAAAAGAAGACATCTTTCGACAGAACTCGAAATTGTCTCAGAAGAAAAGTTGTGCTATTTTCTATATATATTCTTTACCGGCAGTTCTGTCGGAGATTTTCCCAAATACAATATTAATATAAGTAATGGAATCAAAATGCAGGAGGTAAAATAATTGAATCTGTTTGAGTACACGTACTGCGGGAACTACAACCGGCAGATACAGAATCTGGCCAGAATCGTCCCGGAAAAATGGAGTTTTGGAGGCAATGATGACAATGGAATCCTGAAAGGGTATCTGGAGCATACATTTCAGCGGGTATATGAAGAAGAAAAATTACTGGAGACAGAGGAATACGCAATTTTTAATACAGGACTTTTTAATATGTATTATCAGCCGGTCTACGCATATTTTATTCCAAATCTGGTGCCGGACAGGCAGAGATGGTTTCTGGACGGCTTCTACACAGAATATCATTTATTAAAATCAGGAATTGTCAATCTTCCGAAACGTGCAGCATATGTAACAGATCCGGCAGAACTTATTTTTGATACCGGACTGGATATCGTGCCTCAGTATGAACATATTTTTGAAGAAACGGAGAATTGTCAGAGACTTCCGGAGACGATTCGCGGCAGTGTGATGAAAGTACAACTGTTTGACGGCGCCCTGCGGCAGACAAAAAGAATGCTTGAGGCCGATTATCGGACAGCCATTCCGCAGTATTATAACCATGGAATTCAGTTTCTCATTCCTGTCTGTCTGCAAAATCCGGACAGAGCTGATCTGGCACTTGCCTGTGTAAAGACAGAGGATGGGAGCAAATATTTGGGCAGGACATGTCTGACATTAAAAATGGCATATCATAATGCAAGACTGCTGGCAAAAATCCACAGCAGCTGGCTTTATCCATGAAGAGATGATCGCAGCAATAGAGAGTGATACAGGAAAAACATGTAATCTTTCGTTGAGCGTTGCTTCGGACAATAAACCATCGTTGAAAATCAGCTGTACAGAAAATCTTGTTACTGTACGGAAAAAAGATCAGAATATCTTAAAAGTACCGTATTATTTTATGTTAAAATCTCGCAAAATCTATTGAAATCGTAACGCTTTTATGATACAAAAATAAAGTTGTTATTAATAATTTTTCTTATGAAAAAGAGGGGATACTTTTTAGGGAGGAACAACCAATGAGCAATAAGCTGATCGACTTGATCGACATTTCCAAATCCTACGGGATGCAGACAGTTCTGGATGAACTGAATCTTTACATCAGGGAGAATGAATTCCTGACATTACTTGGTCCGAGTGGATGTGGAAAGACTACTACACTTCGTATTTTGGGAGGATTCGAGACACCGGATAAAGGGCGTGTGATCTTTGACGGGCAGGATATCACGAATTTTCCGGCGAATAAGCGTCAGCTGAATACCGTATTTCAGAAATATGCGTTGTTTACTCATATGAACATTGCGGATAACATTGCTTTTGGATTAAAGATAAAGAATAAAAGCAAACAGTATATTTATGACAAGATCAAATATGCATTGAAGCTTGTGAATCTGGATGGTTTTGAGAAACGCATGCCGGATTCTTTGAGTGGTGGACAGCAGCAGCGTATTGCAATCGCACGTGCAATCGTAAATGAGCCGAAGGTACTGCTTCTGGATGAGCCGCTCGGTGCGCTGGACCTGAAGCTTCGACAGGATATGCAGTATGAGCTGATCCGTCTTAAAAATGAGCTGGGGATCACCTTTCTGTATGTAACACATGATCAGGAAGAGGCACTTACCATGTCTGATACGATCGTGGTCATGAATCAGGGGTATATCCAACAGATCGGAACACCGGAAAAAATCTACAATGAGCCGGAGAATGCTTTTGTGGCGGACTTTATCGGTGAGAGTAATATCATTTCCGCGACAATGGTGCAGGATCGTCTTGTTAAGATACTGGGTGTTAATTTTCCATGTGTGGATGAAGGGTTCGGACAGAACCGGCCGGTTGACGTTGTCATCCGTCCGGAAGATATTGATCTTCTGAAACCGGGGCAGGGAAGCATTGACGGTGTAGTCACACATATGATCTTCAAAGGTGTACATTATGAGATGGAAGTCATGGCGAACAACTATGAGTGGCTGGTGCACAGCACAGATATGTTCCCGGTTGGAGCAGAAGTCAGCATTCATGTGGATCCGTTTGATATCCAGATCATGAAAAAACCGGAATCGGAAGATGAGGAGGCGGTAAACATTGAAGAATAAGCGTTTGCTTGCCGGTCCGTATCTGTTCTGGTCCGTGTCATTTGTAGTGATTCCGTTGTTGGTGATCGTGTATTATGCATTTACCAGTGATGAGGGTAGTTTTACATTTTCCAATCTGGCACAGATCACGACACCGGAGAATCTGAAGGCACTTGGCATGTCCATTCTTCTGTCATTTTTGAGTACGGCAATCTGCTTGATTCTGGCATATCCGCTGGCAATGATCCTGAGTCAGAAACAGGTAAACCAGACAAGTTTTATTGTGCTGGTCTTTATTCTGCCAATGTGGATGAACTTTCTTCTCCGTACACTGGCATGGCAGACATTGCTTGAAAAGAATGGCGTTATCAACAGTGTTTTAAGTTTCCTGCATTTACCGGCGCTGGAGATCATTAATACACCATATGCCATCATTCTTGGAATGGTATACAATTTTCTGCCATTTATGGTGCTTCCAATCTATAATGTACTGATCAAGATTGACAGAAATGTTATCAATGCAGCATGTGATCTGGGAGCCAATTCCGTACAGACTTTCTGGAAGGTCATTTTTCCACTGAGTATTCCGGGTGTGATCAGCGGTATTACGATGGTGTTTGTACCGGCGCTGACAACCTTCGTTATTTCTGACCTTCTTGGAGGCGGAAAGATCCTTCTGATCGGTAATGTCATTGAGCAGTCATTCAAACAGAACAGCAACTGGCATGTTGGAAGTGGCCTGTCCCTGGTACTGATGGTATTTATCATTGCAAGTATGGCACTTGTGGCAAAATACGATAATGAGGACGGGGGTGCGGCATTTTGATCAGAAAATATTTACAGAAGATATACCTGGCCCTTATTTTTATTTTATTATATGCCCCGATCGTAACGTTGATCGTTCTGTCTTTTAATCAGTCTAAGACAAGAGCAAAATGGGGTGGATTTACACTGAAATGGTATAAAGAACTTCTCAAAAATGAACAGATCATGAGCGCGTTTTATACCACACTTATCATAGCGTTTGTTTCGGCTGCAATCGCAACGGTCATTGGCACGGCCGCTGCAATCGCGATTCAGGGAATGAAGCAGAAGTGGAAGACCATGTATATGGGACTTACCAATATCCCGATGATGAATGCGGAGATCGTGATGGGTGTGTCTTTGATGCTTCTTTTTATTGCATTTCATATGACACTTGGCTTCGGAACGATCCTGATCGCACATATTACGTTCAATATTCCGTATGTGATCTTAAGCGTATTACCGAAGCTGAAGCAGACGAACCGTTATACATATGAGGCTGCGCTGGATCTTGGTGCATCACCGGTCAAAGCGTTTTTTAAAGTTGTTTTCCCGGACATTGTACCGGGAGTACTTTCTGGATTTATGCTTGCATTTACCATGTCTCTGGATGATTTTGTAATCACGCATTTTACAAAAGGACCTGGAATTGATACACTTTCCACAAAAATCTATACAGAAGTTCGTAAAGGGATCAAACCGGAGATCTATGCACTTTCCACGATCATGTTTGTGACAGTTCTGGTGCTGCTCCTTTTGATCAACTATTCACCGAAGGAAGAAGAGGAAACTGTGGTCAGAAAGAAAAAAGTCCGCAAGCCTTCCAGAGTGAAAAAGATCCTGATTCAGCGTGTAGTTCCTGTTGCAATCTGTATTGTCTTTATTGGTGGTGGTTTCTATTATGCAAAAGAAAACGATGTCATGAATGGAGAGAAACTGGTTGTATACAACTGGGGCGAATATATTGATCCGGAAGTCCTGACGATGTTTGAAGAAGAAACGGGAATTGATATTGTTTATGAAGAATTTGAAACAAATGAGATTCTGTATCCAAAGATCAGTTCCGGTGCGATCGCATACGATGTGATCTGTCCGAGTGATTATATGATTCAGCGAATGATTGAAAATGATCTGCTTTCCGAGATTAATTTTGATAACATTCCAAATCTTAAAAATATCGGAAAACAGTATCTGGAGCAGTCAAGGCAGTTTGATCCGGAGAATAAATATTCCGTGCCGTACTGCTGGGGAACTGTCGGCATTCTGTATAACAAGATGATGGTAGATGAGCCGGTGGACAGCTGGTCTATTCTCTGGGATCCGAAATACAAGGATAATATTCTGATGCAGGATTCAGTCCGTGATGCATTTGGCGTGACACTGAAATATCTTGGCTATTCTCTGAATTCCACAGATTTGGACGAGCTGACTGAGGCAAAAAATCTGTTGATTGAACAGAAACCGTTGGTTCAGGCATATGTGATCGACCAGGTGCGTGATAAAATGATCGGAAATGAAGCTGCACTTGGTGTAATCTATTCCGGTGAGGCAATTTACACACAGAAAGAAAACCCAAATCTGGAGTATGTGATCCCGAAGGAAGGATCCAATATCTGGATCGATTCCTGGGTAATCCCGAAAAATGCAGAACATAAAGAAAATGCAGAAAAATTTATCAATTTCCTCTGCAGACCGGATATTGCGTTGATGAACTTTGAATACATTACGTATTCTACGCCGAATGAAGCTGCGAGAGAACTGATCGAGGATGAATCTATCCGAAACAGTGAGATCGCATTCCCGGACCTTTCCAAATATGATAATCTAGAAACATTCCAGTATCTTGGAACAGAGGCTGACCAGGTGTATGGCGATCTCTGGAATAAAGTAAAATCCTCATAAAGCATAAAACAAAGAAAAGACTTTCTATGGGAAATGGATTTCTGTAGAAGGTCTTTTTTCTTGCGGATAAATGTCTGACAGAGGTATAATACAGAAAAAGAAAAGTCATATGAGGAGGGTGTACTGTGGCAGAGGAAAGAACATCCAATTATATCAAACTCTGTGATGAGTGGGCAGAGAAATTCCTGCAGATGGAAAAAAAGGAATTGATGAATCGGCTTCCGGAATTGAAGGAAGAGGATGGCTATCTGAAAATCACACATTTTGGTGTGCCATTCGGAATTCGGCTGGACAATGGAAGAATTGACCGGCTGGATGGCAGAGCTAAGGCAAATGCAACAGAAATGCTGAATATCTATACACTTCTTGGCTATGTAAAAGAAAATGCCTTTTTTATGGACAAATGGGTTCCGTTTGCAGATCTACGGAATGCACGACCGTTTGGACCGGCATACAAGATTGGTGTAACAGATGTTTTTGCGGCAACTTTTTCCGGTCATGCAAAAGAGCTGGAAAATGCTTTTGAAAAATTAAACGGGCTCAGACTTCCGCTGGGAGATGTTGGATATCAGATTGATGCATTTTCGTGCGAGCCGATGCAGTTCTATTTTTGGGATTGTGATGACGAATTTGAAGCACAGGCGAATATTCTGTTCGATTACAGTGCGACTGATTTTAATCATGTGGAGAGTGCGGTATCTACAGCTGAAATGGGGGTACGTCGTCTGGCAGAACTGGCAGGACTGCCTCTGAAGGGAAAAGTTTTTGGAATGAGCTGATTGTGAAAACGATGGAACTGAAAAAAGTAATGTTGAAAGCAGATATCATCTGTCATATCGTCTGATTCTTTTTGCTGCGACGGTACTCTCCGGCGGTCATACCGCAGTATTTTCGAAAACTCTGTGCCAGATAACTTTGCGAAGAAAATCCGGCAAGATGAGCGATATCCGAGATTTCATGGTCTGTATTCTCCAGGAGATTTTTGCATACTTCGATCCGGCGGTGGGTCAGGTAGCTGATCGGAGAGATTCCGTAGTAGCGCGTGAATTCGTGACTCAGATAATACTTATTCAGATGGCTTAAGCTGGCAAGCTGTTCCAGATTGATGTCATCGCTGTAGTGGGAATCCAGATATCGCTTGACGAGGGCGCATTCTTTACTTGGATGAAAGGATGGAAACAACTGAAAATCAGAGACAGCAAAACGGCGGAGCTGAGAAATCAGAATGGCAAGCGTGTGTTTGCAGATCTCTTCATAACCATCATTTTTTTCATCCAGTTCCTGAAAAAGAGAATGAAAATAAAATAAAAGGTCGGCGTGCTTCTGGCGGCAGTGAAAGATCTGGAATTCCTTCTGATCATGAAAGGAAAAACTGATCCCGTCCACACCGACCGTATAATAAGAAAGTGGCGAGGCACTTAAGGAAATTTCCGTGTGCTGAATATGAGGGTTGACGATGATCAGATCGTCTTTTTTAATAGAAAAATGCTGGCTTTCAATCAGGAATTCTCCACTTCCCTCACTGACGTAAAAGAGTTCCGTGAAGGCATGGGTATGTGGGATGCTGGGCCAGTCTTCCTCATAATGAGAAGAAGAGGCGTTCACCAGGACTGCTTCCGTTGAAAAAGGCGTATCATCTGAAAAAGAAAAAAACTGTGTGCTCATATGTACCTCCCAGGACCGAAAAGTTTTTCAACTGTCAGGATAGCACAAAAGATAAAATACCGCAAGATTTCTAAAAAGTATAGCAAGAACAACGTTGAAAAACAGACAAAAACAACGTATTCTGATAGTATCTGAAATAAAACAAAAACAGATGATAAAAGAAATCTATAAATATAAAACGGAGGTACACATATGAGCCAAAACAAAGGCAGAGTTACGATTCCGACAAACCTGGATGTGGTAAAAGAAACACTGGATATCGTGGAAGAATGGGGCGCAGATGCGATCCGTGACTGCGATGGAACAGAGTTCCCGGCAGAACTAAAAGATACGGGTGCAAAGATCTACGCTACCTACTATACAACAAGAAAAGATAACGCATGGGCAAAGGCAAATCCGGATGAGATCCAGCAGATGTACATCATGAGCTCTTTCCATACAGCAACAGATGAGAAACTTGAGATCCACCTTATGGACCATCTCTACCCGGACATGCTGAAAGTAAATACCCGTGACGATATCACCAGATGGTGGGAAGTCATTGACCGTACCACAGGCGAAGTCGTTCCGACAAACCAGTGGTCTTATGACGAAGAGAGCGGAAATGTCGTGATCGCACCGGCGAAGCTTTTTCATGAATATACCGTCAGCTTCCTGGCATATATCATGTGGGACCCGGTACATATGTATAATGCAGTTGTAAATGACTGGAAGGACGTGGAGCCGCAGATCACTTTTGATGTGCGTCAGCCAAAGACAAGAGCGCATTCCCTGGAGCGTCTCCGCCGTTTCCTTGATACGCATCAATATGTGGATGTAGTACGTTTTACGACATTTTTTCACCAGTTTACCCTGATCTTTGATGAGCTTGCGAGAGAAAAATACGTAGACTGGTTCGGCTACTCTGCATCTGTCAGCCCATATATCCTCGAACAGTTTGAAAAAGAAGTGGGCTATGCGTTCCGTCCGGAATACATTATCGACCAGGGCTACATGAACAATACATACCGTATTCCGTCCAAAGAATTCAAAGATTTCCAGGCTTTTCAGAGAAGAGAAGTTGCGAAGCTTGCCAAAGAGATGGTAGACATTGTCCATGAATATGGTAAAGAAGCTATGATGTTCATGGGCGATCACTGGATTGGCATGGAGCCGTTTATGGATGAGTTTGCATCCATCGGACTGGATGCTGTCGTTGGAAGTGTCGGAAATGGTGCGACTTTGCGTCTGTTCAGCGATATCAAGAATGTAAAATATACAGAAGGACGTTTCCTTCCGTACTTTTTCCCGGATACCTTCCACGAGGGCGGTGATCCGGTTAAAGAAGCTAAAGTAAATTGGGTGACAGCAAGACGTGCGATCCTCCGAAGCCCGATCCAGAGAATCGGTTACGGCGGCTACCTGAAACTTGCTCTGGAATTCCCGGATTTTGTACAGTATATCAAAGAGGTATGCCAGGAATTCCGTACACTCTATGACAACATCCAGGGTGTGACTCCGTACTGCGTGAAGAGAGTAGCAGTCCTGAACTGCTGGGGCAAAATGCGTTCCTGGGGCAATCACATGGTACATCACGCAATTTATTACAAACAGAATTATTCTTATTTCGGAATCATCGAGGCTTTGAGCGGTGCACCGTTTGATGTTTCTTTCATCAGCTTTGATGATATCCTGGAAAATAAGGATCTACTGAAAAACTTTGATGTTGTGATCAACGTAGGCGATGCAGACACTGCACAGAGCGGTGGCGAGTATTGGGTAAACGAGAAGATCGTCACTGCAGTAAAAGAATTTGTCTACAACGGCGGCGGTTTCATCGGAGTCGGCGAACCGGCAGCTCACCAGTGGCAGGGACATTATTTCCAGCTTGACGATGTGCTTGGAGTAGAAGAAGAAAACGGCTTCAACCTGAACAAAGACAAATACAACTGGGAAGAACACAGAAATCACTTTATCCTGGCAGACAGTGACGGAGACGTTGATTTCGGCGAAGGCAAAAAGAACATCTATGCACTTGACGGAACCGAGATCCTGATCCAGAAAGACCAGGAAGTGCAGATGGCAGTCAGAACCTTCGGAAAGGGCCGCGGTGTCTATATCAGCGGACTTCCATACAGTTTCAAGAACAGCCGTGTCCTCTACCGTGCAGTCCTCTGGTCCGCATCCGCAGAGGAAGAACTGAACTGCTGGTATTCCACAAACTACAATGTAGAAGTCCACGCCTATGTAAAGAACGGCAAATACTGCGTCGTAAACAATACCTACGAGCCACAGGATACCGTTGTATACAAAGGCGACGGAAGCAGCTTCGAACTTCATATGGAAGCAAATGAGATCAGGTGGTATCAAATCTAGTTATCATAAAATGACGTAAAAAGACTCCGCAGAAATATGTACTTTTAAGTGACATTTTATTCTGTGGAGTTTTTCTGTATTATTAAATAGAGAATGCTGCATGGGAGAATAATAAAATGAATGAGTTATCATTGGTCTTTGACAGGCCGGCAGAAGCATGGAATGAAGCACTTCCTCTTGGGAACGGATCTATGGGAGCGATGTCATATGGACGGCTTCGAAAGGAAAAGGTTGAACTGAATCTGGATACACTCTGGTCCGGGACAGGAAGAGATAAAGAAAACAAAAATACAGATGTGGACTGGGAGTTTTTGCACCAGAAAATTTTTGATGGAGAGTATGAAGAGGCGGAAGCTTATTGTAAAGAAAACATCCTTGGTGACTGGACAGAGAGCTATCTTCCGGCAGGAAATCTGTATATTGATACAAATGTACCTGAATTAAAAGAGCATGGATCATACCAGAGACAACTTTCGCTCAGAGATGCACTGGAACAGGTCGTATATCGTCAGGACGGACAGGTATATCAAAGAGAATTTTTTACAAGTATGTCAGAACCGGTCATGGCACTTCATTACAAAGCAGACGCGTACAGTAATCTGGAGCTGCATATTTCCCTGGACAGCCAGATAAGGCATGCCTGTTCTGCGTTTGGGACAAATGGCCTTGTACTGGAGGGACAGGCTCCGATATATGTGGCACCGCCTTATTATTCTTGTGAGCATCCGATCGTCTATGAAGGGGGAAAAGGAACACAGTTTGTAATCGGCCTTTCCGTGCAGGCACCGAAAGGCTGCGTCTGTCAAAAGGATAACACGCTTCTGGTAACAGCAGAGAATGATGTGTACATTTATCTGTCTGGGATAACAGACTTTCAATCACAGGATTCTTATTTAGCCAGGAAGAAACAGATGCTGGAACGAATCTGTAACCTTTCGTATCCACAATTAAAAGAATCTCATCAGAAGGCATACGAAGCATATTTTGACCGGATGGATCTTACGCTGAATCCTGGTGTACAAAATGATCTTGTGATAAAAATGTTTCACTATGCCCGTTATCTTATGATCGCTTCCTCGAAGCCCGACACACAGTGTGCAAACTTGCAGGGAATCTGGAATCATGATCTGAGAGCTCCGTGGAGCAGCAACTATACGGTAAATATTAATACAGAAATGAATTACTGGATGGCAGAGAAAGCGAATTTAAGTGACTGCCATGAGCCGCTGTTTGATCTGGTCGAACGGACTGCCTCGCGGGGAAAAAAGACAGCAAAAGAAGTCTATCATCTGAATGGATGGGTGAGTCATCACAATCTGGATATCTGGGGTCATTCCAGCCCGGTTGGCCATTTCGGACAGGATGAAAATCCCTGTACATACTCTATGTGGCCGATGAGTTCCGGATGGCTCTGCTGGCATTTATGGGAGCATTACCGCTATACACTGGATAAAGACTTTCTGAGAGAAAAAGCATTTCCTCTTATCAGAGGTGCAGTAGAGTTTTATCTAGGCTACCTGGTACCTTATGAAAGATATCTCGTCACAGTACCATCTACATCGCCGGAAAATACATTTACAGCGCCGGATCAAGGTGCCCATAGTGTGACGTTTGGTTCAACAATGGATAACAGTATCCTGAAAGAACTGTTTGGAAACTATCTGAAAGCCTGCGAGATCCTTGGAATCACAGAACTTACGGATAAAGTAAAAGCAGCACTTGAAAAATTGCCGCCTTTTAAGAGGGGGAAAGGCGGGCAGCTTCAGGAGTGGTTCTTGGACTATCCGGAAGTGGATGTGCACCACAGACATGTTTCACAGCTATACGGTCTCTATCCCGGAAATCTGATCCACAGAGAGGATGAGGAACTTCTGGCTGCCTGCCGTGTGGCACTGGACAGAAGAGGGGACGAGGGAACCGGCTGGTGCATGGCATGGAAGGCGTGTCTATGGGCGCGGCTCGGAGATGGAGAGCGTGCGTTGAAGCTTTTGAAAAATCAGCTTCACGTTACAAGAGAAGAAAACTGCAGTCTGGTCGGTGGCGGAACCTACCCGAATATGCTCTGTGCACATCCACCATTTCAGATTGACGGAAATTTTGGGTTTGCTGCAGCTGTGCTGGAAATGCTGGTGCAGTATCAGGACGACAGGATTCTTTTTCTTCCGGCGCTTCCGAAGGAATGGAAGGATGGAAAGATAAGGGGTCTCAAAGCACCGGGCGGCATTACGATTGATTTTGCATGGAAGGACGGCAGGATCACGGAATGCAGTCTGAAATCGCTAACAGATACGGTGCGTACACTTTTGTACAACGGAACAGAAAAGGAGATCACGCTGAAAGCAGATTGAGATTTACTGGTGAAATCGTTTCCCGTATTCCGAAGGGGAAATTCCCATACATTTTTTAAACAGTCTGCTGAAATAGAGCTGGTCATCAATTCCTACCATTGTGGAGATCTCTTTGAGAGAAAGTCGGTTGTCTTTGATCATGGTGGCGGCTTTTCGTATTCGGAGGTTGTTCAGATAACTGGTGATGCTTGTTCCGACTTCTGATTTAAAAACACGGCACAGATAGCTGGAACTTAAGCTGACATTTGCGGAAATGGAGGACAGCGTGAGCCGGTGCATGTAATTTTCTTCGATATATGCGAGGGTTTTGGCAATATCGTCTGTATAATGTCCTTCATTTATGGTAAAGGTCTGATAGGTATTTCTGGCTTCCTCATAGTCCGGAAGATTTTCCTGATATGGCATATCCGGGGCGAAGGACTGGTACATGGTGAAACGGTTGTACAGCTTTTTTACGAGCTGAGCGACTTTCATCTGGCCTGCATCCAGTTCTTTCTGGGAAAAGACTACCAGTGCACTGTAATCGTTCAGTACAAGGATATATGGCTGAAGTACGCCCTGTACTGCGTCCAGGATCATATCACACAGAAGTTTCCCCGAGATAGAAAAGGCTTCATTGGACAGAAACTTTTCAAAGGTCACATAGCAGACGGCGCATGGTTCCTGCATAAAGCGCAGGTCTGTGCCGGCGTTTTGACCTGTAAAGGAGGAAAGGGAAGTCTCTCCCTCAAAAAAGGAGAGGAGTAGGCGGGTTCTGTTCTCGGATACAGTTTCGGCTGGAACAGGAACTTTCCTGTCGGCTTTTTCCTGCAGCTTTTCGGTCGTTTTGTTCAGGCAGGCGAGAAGGGTGTCCGGACTGATCTTGATCTTTAACAGATAGTCTGCTGCACCCAGAAGGAGCGCGCTCCGCACAGAATCAAAATCCTCATAATTGCTGAGGACAAGGATTTCTCCGGGATAATTTTTTTCTTTCAAGGTACGGATCAGTTCCAGTCCGTCCATTTCCGGCATTTTGAGGTCGGTGATGATTACATCCGGCTGATGCTTCTCAATGAGAGACATGGCTTCCAGACCGTTTGAAGCGGTCCCGCAAATGGAAAAACCGTGTTCTTCCCAGGGGAGGATCGAACGGAGGGCGATTTTTACAATGGGTTCATCATCTATAATAAGTATACTGTACATTTGAGTCCTTTCTGAGCGGCTTGTCTATTCTTCAGGCTGTTGTGACAGGGTATCAGCATAAAGCTCTGGCAGTGTCAGGGTGCAGGTGGTACCCTCGCCCGGGTGACTGTTGATCTTCAGCCCGTATTTCCGGCCAAAGTTCAGATGGATACGATCATTTACATTTGCTACGCCGATTTTTTTGCGGTCTTTGTGCGGGTTCAGATCAGTCCGGGTTATCTCGAATCCTTTTCCGTCATCCTGAAGTTCCAGAATCATATGTCCGTCTTCCTCCCAGCAGGTAATATGGATCTCCATGACAGAACCGTCATCGGAAGAACCATGCATTACAGAATTTTCGGCGAGCGGCTGCAGGATCAGTTTGGGAACGAGACAGGAGAGCAGCTCTTCATCCTCCACATGGAAAGAATATTCGAAACTTCCTGCATACCGGATGCGGAGGATGGCAAAATAATTTTCCAGATTTTCCAGCTCTTCCTGCACGGTGATATATTCATTCTTATTCGTGAGCGTGTTCTGAAGAAGACTGCTGAGTGCCTGGATCCCATCGCTGACGATCTGATCATTGTGCATGGCTGCTACAAAGCGTAGGCTGTTTAAGGTGTTAAAAAGAAAATGAGGATTGAGCTGATACTGGAGCATCTGAAGTTCAAGCTCTCTCTTTTTCTTTTCCTGTTCTTTTTGCTGTTCGAGCAGATTCTGGATGGTATCTGCCATGTGGTTCATGCTGCCGGACAGGTCTGAAAGTTCGTCTTTGTGGTTATCCTGAATACGGACATCCAGGTTTCCGTGGGATAATTCTTTACAGAAATCCAGCATGCTTCTGATCGGGGAGGTGATTCCCGGATATACCATTGCGACGATCCCGATGCACGTGAGGACCAGGATCACTGCCACGATCAGGATTCGGCGAAGCATGGTATAAACTTCGGAATTGATATAATGATAAGGCATGGTGTACACAAAAAGCTGGTTGAGCTTTTTGTTGAAAATATAAGTGACCAGCTGTTCTTCGCCATCTTTGTGGATGCTGAAGGAATCGGTTCTGGAAGGAAGCTTCTGCTGGATGTTTTTGAGAAATTCGCTGTCAACCTTTTCACCGAGTGCGATATTTCGGTCCCAAGAGGAAAGAACAGTACCGTCCATATTCATATACATAATATTAGAAGAATCTGCCAGTCCCACCGGTTCGAGGACTGTCTTGGAAAAAATCTTCTCATCGATGGAAATCAGGGTGTAACCGATCACGCGGCTTTCGCTGTACTGTTCATAGATCCTTCTTCCAAGGACCAGAATGTCTCTGTCACGGTAGGTGTGTACATACGCCCATACATCCTGATTTTCCAGGCGCAGCCGGTCGAGGAGCATGTCTACATCATCCTGATAGAAACCGTCATAGCCAAGATCATAAAAAATATTTCCGTCGGTATCATATACGGTGATATTTTTGGCCTGTGCCGGATAGATGATCTTGGTGCGAACCATATGTTGGATCTCATTGATCGCCTGATTTTTCTCAATATCTGACATATCTTTGTTCAGAAGCCCGTCCTTGATCTCTTCGCTGATGCAGATAGAGCCACACAGATACTGATATTTTTCAATCTCACTTACCATATTCAGATTGATCATCGATAAAGTCTGAGAAATGGAAGCAGAAAGTTTTTCCCGGAGTGCTACGGAAAAGATATGAAAGGAATAGCCACTGATTCCTGCCAATGGTATAATGGATATCAGCAAAAGAGCGATGACAAGCCTTGTTTTGATACTGAATTTACGAAATCCCTGATAACGTTGTTTTTTATTCATTTTTCTCCCCGCCTTTTTATCCATTATACTAAAAAAAGTCAGGATAATCCATCCAAAACACAAATAGAAAAAGATTGTACATATTTATCACAAGAAAATCTATATCATATAATTTTTACAAGAAAAAGTTCCATAAGCAGGGCTATTTTGTTAATTTACTACAAAAATATTTTGCCGTATACTGTCATCATAAGGCGAACGTAAAAAAGCCAGAACGAAGGAGGAAACAAACATATGAAGAAAAGATTTGCAGCTTCTGCTATGATCCTTGCGATGAGCGCAGCTAGCGTACTCTCACCACTCACTGCATTTGCAGACGCGGAAGAACAGGAACTGAACATCGCAATCTTCCAGGGTGGATACGGAGATGCTTACTGGAATCAGATGGTAGAACTCTTTGAGGAAAGTCATGAGGGCGTGAAAGTAAACATGACCATCAGCCCTACCATCGGTGATATCATTCGTCCACAGATCGTTGCCGGAAATGTACCGGATTTTATCTGCCTGAATGATGGCGGTGAGGACGGCGTGATCCTTTCTCTGATCAAAGAACATGCACTTCTGAACCTGAACGATGTTTTTGATGGCGAAAACTATGCAGGAACCGGTACACTCCGTGATGATATCACAGATGGAATCCTTGCAAGCAGCAAGTGTGCACCATATGGAGATGGCGATATCTATCTCGCACCGTTCAACAGCGGTCCACAGGGCCTGATCTACAATAAGACATTCTTCGACGAAAACAATCTGGAAGTTCCGAAGACCTGGGATGAGTTCTTTGCACTTGGTGATACAGTCAAAGATATCGACGGACGTTCCCTCTTTACTTATCAGGGAATCTATCCGGGATATATGGAAGAAATGCTCTGGCCGGCAATTGCAAATGAGTGTGGTGAAGAAGCTCTCACAAAGATCGCAAATTATGAAGAAGGCTCCTTTAATAATGAAGGCGTGCTGAAAGCCCTCACTCATATCAAAGAGATCGCAGATAAGGGATATCTTCTGGAAGGTACAGTAGGTATGAACCATACAGAATCCCAGACAGAGATGATGCTTGGAAAAGCTGCTTTTATCACAAATGGAACCTGGATGGAAAATGAGATGCAGGATGCTCCGAGAGAAGACGGATTTGAGTTTGCCATGGCTCCGATCCCGACAGAGAATGCAGATGATGTTCACTATGTATTCGACAGCTGCGAGCAGTTCTCTATTCCGGCAGCTGCAAAGAATCAGGAACTCGCAAAAGAATTCCTCCGTTTCCTGTACAGCGATGAATCTGTATCTGCATTTGCAGAAGCTTCCGGTGCCCTTTACGCAACAAAGAGTGCCCGTGAAGTGGCAAAAGACAAACTTTCTACAGCAATCTACAACATGTACGGAATCTATGACGAAGCAAATGCCTCTTCTCTGATCATGAGCTTCTCAGCAGTTCCGGCTGACTGCAAGATCAATCCAAAAGATGAGATTTTTAACCCGATCACTTCTGTTATGAACGATGAAATGACAGTAGAAGAGTGGGCACAGAATGTAGAGGACGCTTTTGCACAGGTTCGTGCAGACCAGGAAGCTGCCAAATAAATATCTTTTTTGTTATTTACAGAATGAATGTTGTCCGATTAAGCGAAAAGGCTGCTGCACAAGGTATGCGGCAGCCTTTTTTTACCCCAAAATGATTTGAAATCTGAAAAAAGGAGTGACCAGACGTGGTAAAAAAGCCAAAATTATTTATAGCTTTGTGTACGCTTCCCGCGTTGATTCTTACGATTGTTTTTATGATCGTACCGATGCTGAATGCCATCTATCTGTCATTTACCAGTTCCACAGCACTCAGTGTTGGATTCAACAGTAAGTTTGTATTTCTGGATAATTATATTTATATGTTCAAAGACAAGGACTTTGTGCAGGCGCTTTTTAATACGTTTAAACTGATGCTTGTGATTCCGGCTCTGACGATTTTTCTGAGCCTGATATTTGCTTTCATCCTTACACAGGGAGAACTTCGGGAGAAATCTTTTTATCGTACCGTATTCTTTTTTCCGAGTGTTGTATCCATGACGGTTGTCGGGATTGTATGGTCTTTTGTGTTTAATCCGACAAGAGGAATCCTCAATCATATGCTGGATCTGTTTAACCTGTCTTCCTGGAAACATGCCTGGCTCGGAGAGGGAAAAACAGCTCTCTGGTGTATCGGTGCCGCACTGGTGTGGCAGGCGATCGGTTATTATATGGTAATGCATGTGGCTTCGATTGACGGGATCTCTCAGGAAATTTATGAAGCGGCCTCGATCGATGGAGCGACCGGAGTCCAGAAGTTTTTCAGGATCACGATCCCGCTTCTTCGCAGATCCATCGGAACGACCTATATCCTTTCTCTGTCCGGAACGATCAATCTGAGTTTTACTCTGTCTAATGTCATGACGGGAGGAGGACCGAACGGTGCTTCCAGTGTCCTTTTGCAGTATATGTACACGCAGGGCATGCGAAATGCAAACTTTGGCTATGCGATGGCAATCGCCATGTTTACGCTTCTGCTTGCAATCGTGCTTGCGCTGATCTCACGAAAACTGTCAGCTGAGAAAGAATAGGAGGGAGACTGATGAAAACTGTAAGAACCTGGTGTATCAGGATCCTGATGATTCTGTTTACAATTATTTTTCTTTATCCGCTTTTCTGGAACCTGATGTCTGCGTTTAAGACAAATGCGGAGTATCTGACAGATCCTTATGCACTGCCGGTATCACTGAATCTGGATAATTTTGTCGCTGCATGGCAGAAGGCAAATATTGCAGCGTATTTTGGAAATTCTGTGTTTGTAACGGTATTGTCTACGGCATTGCTTCTGCTGTTTGTCATACCGATTTCTTACGTACTGGCAAGATACCGCTTTGCAGGGAGCAAACTGATCTCCACAATCTATATGGCATGTATTTTCCTCCAGGCAACGTATATCATGATCCCGCTTTTCCTGGAATTGCAGGCAATCAATGGGCTGAATAATCTGCCGGTACTCTGTCTGGTCTATGCGGTCATGCAGTTCCCGTTCTGCATTTTTACTCTGCAGGGCTTTATGTCTGCTGTGCCAAAAGACTATGAAGAATCTGCCCGGATCGATGGTGCCACAAACCTTCAGCTTCTTCTGAAAGTTATGGTTCCGCTTGCAAAACCGGGAATTGCAACGATCACAATGTTGAGCGCAATGGGATTCTGGAACGAATATCCGCTGGCACTGGTCCTTCTGACCGATGATGCCAAAAAGACCCTTCCGATCGGAATGGCAAATCTGTTTGAGATACAGAAGTATGCGACAGACTGGGGTGCACTGTTTGCGGGACTTGTGATCATTATGATCCCGACCATGATCATTTATCTGATCGGACAGAGATATCTGCTGCAGGGAATCGGGGCAGGCGGCCTGAAAGGGTGAATTGAATTTTTTTGAAGAAGGAGAAGAGATATGCCGACAGATCAGAAATTGATTAAGATTGTTCCGTCGAAGCGTCAGCTTAAGTATCAGGAAACGGAATTTTATGCATTTTTTCACTTTGGGATGAATACGTACACGAACCGGGAATGGGGAGACGGTACGGAAGATCCCGGAATTTTTAATCCGCAGGAATTCGATGCCGGGCAATGGGTATCGGCGGTGAAGGCGGCAGGAATGAAAGGCGTGATCCTTACCTGTAAGCATCATGACGGATTTTGTCTGTGGCCGACGAAATATACGCAGCATAGTGTCGCTTCGAGTCCATGGAAGGATGGAGCGGGGGATGTAGTACGGGAAGTTTCGGATGCCTGCCGCCGTTATGGCTTGAAGTTTGGAATCTATCTTTCTCCGTGGGACCGGAATCAGCCATGTTATGGAAGCGGGAAGGAATATGACGATTATTATATCGCACAGTTGACAGAACTGCTGACCGGGTATGGGGAGATATTCAGTGTCTGGCTGGACGGGGCCTGTGGGGAAGGTCCGAATGGAAAGAAGCAGGTTTATGACTGGGAGAGATATTATGCATGTGTACGGAAGTATCAGCCAGATGCCTGCATCTGCGTCTGCGGACCGGACATCCGATGGTGTGGAAATGAAGCCGGCGATGTAAGAAAATCAGAGTGGAGTGTAGTTCCTGCGCGGACAGCTCTGGCAGAAAGTGTGCAGGAAAGAAGCCAGCAGTCGGACGATGAAGAATTTCGCCAGAGGAAGATCACCAGTGATATGGAAGACCTTGGAAGCCGTATCGCTCTTGAGGGCGAACATGATCTGATCTGGTATCCGGCAGAGGTAAATACCTCGATCCGACCGGGATGGTTTTATCATCCGGAAGAGGATGGCCAGGTGAAAAGCCTGGAAGAACTGGTCCATATTTATCTGGGGTCTGTTGGTGGAAATGCAACGTTTCTTCTGAATATCCCGCCAATGTCGAACGGGCTTCTGCATGAGAATGATGTGGAGCGTCTAAGGGAACTGGGAGAATGGCAGCAGAGAAGTTTTTCCCGCAATCTGCTGGAGGAATCCCACAGACCGGTGGAACTTGTCTTTGCATTGGATGAAGCAGAAGATGTCGGGTATCTGGTACTAAAAGAAGAAATCCGGAATAGCCAGAGAGTAGAGGCTTTTGAAGTATTTGTAAGAGATCAGGGAGAGTGGGAGAAGGTCTATACAGGAACTGTAATCGGGTACAAAAAAATCATCCCACTTTTTAAAGAAAACGTGAAAGAAATCAGAATCGTACTGAACGATTACAGAGTTCTGCCACAGATTTCCTTTGTTGGAGTATATCCGAGGAAGAAATAAAGTACAGAGTCACCCCCAAAAGAGAAAGCAGATGACCTAAATTCTATAAAGACAAAAATAAACCATCCAGGAGCGTTGCAAATGGATGGTTTATTTTCTGGTTTTACCATTTCTGTGCACGTTTCTCAATGAAATCCAGAATGGCATACAGCCCCATTGCGATCACGCACAGGATTACGATGGACATCAGCACCCATGTCAGCTTAAAGGTCTGGGAACCGTAGATGATCAGATATCCAAGCCCCTGCCTTGCACCAATGAATTCACCGATGATCACGCCGACCAGGCACAATCCAATATTGACTTTCATCACACTCAGGATGAGAGGCACGGAAGACGGAAGGACAATCTTTGTCAGTTCGTCTTTTTTTGTGCCGCCGAGGGTGCGGATGAGTTTCAGTTTTTCCGGGTCAGCTTCGCGGAAGCCGGTGTAGAGATTGATGACTGAGCCAAAGATTGCCACAGACATTCCGGCAACGATGATCGTCCGGATATTTGCACCGAGCCACACGATCAGGAGCGGGGCAAGGGCGGATTTTGGCAGACTGTTCAGGACGACGAGGTAAGGCTCCAGGATCCGTGAAAGCTTTGGACAGCACCATAGAAGAACCGCCGTGCCGATCCCGAGAAAAACGGTAAAGACAAAGCTGACCAGAGTTTCCATCAGCGTGATCCCGATATGTGTAAACAGAGACTGATCCTGTACCATCTTAAAAAATGTTCGCCAGATCTCAGACGGACTGCTGAAGATAAAAGAATCGATCCATCCCTGTCTGGCAGATACTTCCCACAAAAGGAGAAAGCCCAGGAACAGAAAGATCCTGGACACATGGATCAGATATTTTTCACGCCGGACACAGGCCAGATATTTTTTCTGTGCAGGAGAAAGGTCAGGCATACTGGTTCAGCTCCTTCCAGATAAGATTGAAATAAGACTTAAATTCCGGTGCACCGCGTGCGGCAAGAGGGGTCCTTTCATCCAGTGACAGTCGGATCGGGACAATACGCGCGACATAGGCAGGACGGGCAGAAAGGATGATCACACGGTCTGCCATGCTGATCGCTTCGGAAATATCGTGCGTAACAAGGATCGCGGTTTTCTGTTCTTTTTTGAGGATGCGACCGATGTCGTCACTGACATTTAACCGTGTCTGGTAATCCAGCGCGGAAAAAGGCTCGTCAAGCAGCAAAAGTTCCGGTTTCAGGGAAAGTGTGCGGATAAGAGCCGCACGCTGGCGCATGCCGCCGGATAACTGCGAAGGACGGGCGGTGCGGAACTTGTCAAGCCCGTAGGTGTCAAGCATTTTTTCGATGTATGCAAGTTTTTCAGGCGTTTTTTCCTTACGGATCTCAAGACCGAGGAGGATATTCCGGTAGATGCTTCTCCATTCCAGAAGATGGTCTTTCTGGAGCATATATCCAATGCGTGGATCGCCGGGAGACGGAGGGATGCCGTTCATAAGAATCGTGCCTTCTTCTGCCGGGAGCATGCCGCAGATCAGATTCAGGAGCGTGGACTTTCCGCAGCCGGATGGACCGACAACGGCAAGAAATTCACCGGGCATCAGGTCAAACGATATATTTGAAAGAGCTTTCGTCTCTCCGGATACGGTATGGTAAGAAAGAGAAACATTTCTGATCTCCAGAAGGGGTTTCATACAAAATACCTCGAAAGAGAATCTATATTTTAAGATATGCGGGAGAGTGCATCTGTGTTATGATAGGAAAAAGGATCACGGAAACAGTCTGACACAGAAAGATCCATATAGAAATTTCAGCAATAATCTTACAAGAGGAATATCACCATGAATAAACGAAATTATCAGAAAGAGCTTGACCGGCTCATTGAAAACATAACAAAAGAGGGAAAAGTTCCACGGCTTTTTCTTCACAGCTGCTGTGCACCGTGCAGCAGTTATGTGCTGGAATATTTATCTCAGTATTTTGAGATTACAGTATTTTTTTATAATCCCAATATCTCATTGGAGGAAGAATACCGTAAGCGAGTCGCAGAGATTCGCCGTCTGGTAGCGGAAATGTCTTTTACACATCCGGTTCATATCGAAGAAGGCACCTATGATCCGCAGGTATTTTATGAAATGGCGAAAGGTATGGAAAAAGTTCCAGAGGGTGGCGAACGTTGCTTCAAATGCTACCGCCTCCGAATGGAAGAAGCAGCAAAACTTGCCAGAGAGGGAAACTATGATTATTTTACAACGACGCTTTCAATCAGTCCTCTGAAAAATGCAGAGAAGATCAACGAGATTGGCGAAGAACTGGCAGAAATTTACAAAGTACCTCATCTTCCATCTGATTTCAAGAAGAAAAACGGCTACAAGCGTTCGATTGAATTATCTCACGAGTTTGATCTTTACCGGCAGAATTACTGTGGCTGCGTCTTTTCGAAGCGCGAACAGGAAGAAAAACTGAAACAAAAACTGAAATAAAAACAAATTTCAGAGAGTTCTGCTCTTTGATTTTCCACTGGAATGTGGTAAACTGATAGAAAATTATGCACTGTGGGATTCTGGTGAGATCTGGCAGTGGCAAAATCACCGTACAATAAGGAGGACATTATGGCACAGTTATGGGGAGGACGTTTCACAAAGGAAACGGACAAACTTGTATACAATTTCAATGCTTCTATTTCATTTGACCAAAAATTTTATAAACAGGATATCCGCGGAAGTAAAGCTCATGTCAGAATGCTGGCCAAGCAGGGCATCCTGACAGAAGAAGAAAGAGATCAGATCCTTGGCGGTCTGGACAGTATTCTTGCAGATGTAGAATCCGGAAAACTGGAGATTACATCTGAATATGAAGATATTCACAGTTTTGTAGAGGCAAATCTGATTGACCGTATCGGAGATCCGGGTAAGAAGCTTCATACAGGAAGAAGTCGTAATGACCAGGTCGCTCTTGATATGAAATTGTATGTGCGTGATGAGATCGAAGAGATCGATGCAGAACTGAAGAAACTTCTGGAAGCTCTTCAGGTGATCATGGAGAATAATGTGCACACATATATGCCTGGATTTACGCATCTGCAGAAAGCACAGCCGGTTACACTGGCACATCATGTAGGGGCATATTTTGAGATGTTCCGCAGGGACAGAAGCCGTATGGCTGATATTCGTAAACGTATGAATACCTGTCCGCTTGGAGCAGGTGCGCTTGCAGGAACCACTTATCCGCTGGACAGATTTTATACTGCAGAGCTGCTGGGCTTTGACGGACCGACCAGAAACAGTATGGATTCCGTATCTGACAGAGATTATGTGATCGAACTTCTTTCTGCCATGTCCACAGTTATGATGCATCTGAGCCGTTTCTGCGAGGAAATCATTCTCTGGAATTCCAATGAATACCGTTTTGTGGAGATTGATGACGCATACAGCACCGGAAGCAGTATTATGCCGCAGAAAAAGAATCCGGATATTGCAGAACTTGTAAGAGGTAAGACGGGACGTGTCTATGGTGCATTGACTTCTATTCTTACAACGATGAAGGGAATTCCGCTTGCATATAACAAAGACATGCAGGAAGACAAAGAACTTACCTTTGATGCTATTGATACCGTGAAGGGCTGCATCGCATTATTTACCGGTATGGTTTCTACCATGGAATTCCGCAAAGACGTAATGGAAGCGAGTGCAAAGAATGGATTTACCAATGCTACAGATGCTGCAGACTATCTGGTAAATCACGGAGTTCCGTTCCGTGATGCACATGGTATTGTAGGCCGCCTGGTACTGACTTGTATTGATAAGGGAATCTCTCTTGATGAACTTCCGCTTGAAGAGTACAAAGAAATTTCACCTGTATTTGAACAGGATATTTATGAGGCGATCAGCATGAAGACATGTGTGGAAAAACGTGAGACATATGGCGCTCCGGGACCGAAAGTGATGGAGCAGATCATTGCAGGGAACAAAGAATATCTGAAAAATAATTAAAAACCACTTGCATTTTTGATTAAAGTGGTATAGTATGTACAAAGAAAACAGATGTGTGCCGTACAAAGACACATGTGAAATAAACGAGTGAGGAGAACGATTGTTATGAGTGAAAAACTGAGAGTCGGTATTTTAGGTGCTACAGGTATGGTAGGACAGAGATTTATTTCTCTTCTGGAAAACCATCCGTGGTTTGAGGTCGTTACTCTGGCAGCAAGCCCGAGAAGCGCTGGAAAGACATATGAGGAAGCTGTTGGCGGCAGATGGAAAATGGATACTCCAATGCCGGAAGCAGTAAAGAATATCGTAGTTATGAATGTTAATGAAGTAGAAAAAGTTGCTTCTACTGTTGACTTTGTGTTTTCCGCAGTTGACATGTCCAAAGATGAGATCAAAGCGATCGAAGAAGAATACGCAAAGACAGAGACTCCTGTTGTTTCCAACAACAGTGCACATCGCTGGACACCGGATGTGCCGATGGTAGTGCCGGAAATCAACCCGGAACATTTTGATGTGATCCAGTATCAGAAGAAACGCCTTGGTACTACTAAGGGATTCATCGCTGTTAAACCAAACTGCTCCATTCAGAGCTATGCACCGGTACTTACTGCCTGGAAAGAATTTGAACCATATGAAGTAGTTGCTACTACATATCAGGCAATTTCCGGAGCAGGAAAGACATTTAAAGACTGGCCGGAAATGGAACACAATATCATTCCATATATCGGTGGAGAAGAAGAAAAGAGCGAGAAAGAGCCGTTGAGACTGTGGGGTAAGATTGAAGACGGAGTGATCGTACCGGCAACAGAACCAGTCATCACATGCCAGTGCCTGCGTGTTCCGGTACTGAACGGACATACAGCAGCAGTATTTGTTAAATTCCGTAAAAAACCTACAAAAGAACAGTTGATCGAAGCTCTGAGAAACTTCAAAGGTCTTCCTCAGGAACTGGAACTTCCGAGTGCACCGAAACAGTTCATCCAGTATCTGGAAGAAGACAACCGTCCGCAGGTAAGCGAGGATGTCAACTACGAACACGGAATGGGCGTATCTGTTGGACGTCTCCGTGAAGACACTGTTTATGATTATAAGTTTGTAGGACTTTCTCATAATACCGTAAGAGGAGCTGCCGGTGGTGCTGTACTCTGCGCAGAAACTCTGAAAGCAAAAGGATATATTACAAAAAAATAATATGATCTGAACAGAAACTGTCCGGGCAGAGAGTGAAGTCTGCCAGGGCAGTTTTTTTGCGCTTTTCTGTCAAAAAAAGACATGGAGAAAACGGAAGATTTATGTTATCATAGATGGACAAGGTTAAGACAGAAAGGAAATTGAGCAAAATGGAGAAGGTATATCTTACAAAGCTCGCCCCCAACTGTGGATGTGCAGCGAAAGTAGGTCCGGGAACGCTGGCAGGTGTACTTTGTGGACTGCCGAAATTTCAGGATCCGAATCTTCTTGTTGGAACAGAAACATCTGATGATGCAGCTGTTTACAGAATTTCGGACGAACTGGCAATGATTCAGACCCTTGATTTTTTTACGCCGGTTGCAGACGATCCATATGATTTTGGGCAGATAGCAGCGGCGAATGCATTGAGTGACGTCTATGCTATGGGTGGTGAGCCGAAAACCGCATTGAATATTGTTGCTTTCCCGAAGGATATGGATACAGCAATCCTTGGTGAGATTCTGAAGGGCGGAGCGGACAAAGTAATGGAAGCGGGAGCTGTACTTGCCGGTGGGCATACGATCCAGGATGATACACCGAAGTATGGCCTGAGCGTAACAGGCTTTGTACATCCAGAGAAGTTCTGGAAGAATTACGGAGCTCAGACAGGTGACAGGCTGATCCTTACAAAACCGCTTGGAACGGGTATTGTGAATACGGCTATCAAAGCCGATATGGTATCTGAAGAGGCGCGGGAAGCAGCTTTGAAATCTATGAAGACGCTAAACAGATATGCCCGTGATGTATTAAAAAGACATACTGTTCATGCCTGTACAGATGTGACAGGGTTTGGTCTTGGCGGACATGGAACGGAAATGGCGGACGGTAGTAAGAAGACACTTGTGATCGATGCAAAAGCACTTCCGATTCTTCCGGATGTAGAAGAATATGCCTCTATGGGACTGATTCCGGGAGGTGCATATCGCAACCGGGAATTTGCAGCAAAATCTGGTTACATAAGCACAGCAGAACTCTGGCGGGAGGATCTGGTCTTTGATCCACAGACGTCCGGCGGACTTCTTGCGGCGGTTCCGGCAGATGAAGCAGAAGAGATACTTCTGGAATTGAGAGAATCTGCTCTTTCCTGTGCGATGATCGGTGAAGTGACTGACCGGGAAAATCATGCACTGGAGATTCGATAACTGACAGTTATCGAAAATAAATGAAAATTTGTTATAAAAATATCAAACTTTGCGGTATATATATTGAGAATTTATATCAAAAATGCTATAATGCAAGAATACAATATGTGGAGGGAACAAAAGAGTTTATAAAATACTCTGTTCCTTGGAAAGGGAGGTATTTTTTATGAATCAAGAGGATGTACAGAAACTATCAAATGCAGCAAACGCGAAGATTACCCTGCTGAAAAATGACTTTTTCAAGTATTTCATGCGGGCGATCATGGCAGGGTTCTTTATTGTAGTTGCAATGATCTTTTCCAATGTTGTGGGAAATGTGTTCTCAGGGGCCGAAGAACCGGCATGGGGGAAATTCCTGGGGGCACTCGTGTTCTCGATTGCGGTATTGCTGATTTCGCTAGTAGGCGGCGAGCTTTTTACCGGAAATAATCTGGTGATGGCATTTGGAGCATTTGACAAGAAGATCAGCTGGGGCGATGCGGCTAAAGTATGGGTAGTCAGCTATATCGGTAACTTTGTTGGCTGTCTGATTCTTTCTCTGATTTTTGTATGGGCGGGAGCATCCGGAACAGCAGATTATTTTGCCGGATTTATCGGAAATAAACTTGCAATTCCGGCAGGTCAGATGTTTTTCCGTGCAGTTTTGTGTAACTTCTTTGTATGTCTTGGGGTTCTTTGTGGCATTAAGCTTAAGAGCGAAGTTGCAAAGTTTTTGATGATCGTTATGTGTATTTCTGGATTTGTTGTCAGCGGATTTGAGCACTGTGTGGCAAATATGGGTATCTTTGTAACAGCAGGATGTCTGGTACCGGGAGTTTCCATTGGAGCAATGGTTAAGAGCATGATAATCGTCACTTTGGGAAATATGGCAGGCGGTGCACTTCTTCTTGCATGGCCTCTCAGAAAGATGAGTGCAGATAAATAATATGGGTAAATCCTTATACATAGCTGAGAAACCAAGTGTTGCTCAGGAATTTGCGAAAGCATTAAAAATTAACGGACAGAGAAAGGATGGCTATCTGGAATCAGAAGATTCTGTAGTGACCTGGTGTGTTGGGCACCTGGTCACTATGAGCTATCCTGAAAAATATGATATCAAGTATAAAAGGTGGAGTTTGGATACCCTGCCTTTTTTACCGCGTGAATTTAAGTATGAAGTGATTCCGGGGGTGCAGAAACAGTTTAACATTGTTAAGGGGCTTCTGAACCGTCCGGATGTAGAGACGATTTATGTGTGTACCGACTCCGGGCGTGAGGGAGAATATATCTATCGTCTGGTGGCACAGATGGCGGGTGTGAAAGATAAAGAGCAGCGTAGAGTATGGATCGATTCCCAGACAGAGGAAGAAATCCTTAGAGGAATCCGCGAGGCAAAAGAACTGTCAGTCTATGACAATCTGGCAGATTCTGCCTATTTGCGGGCAAAGGAAGATTATCTGATGGGAATTAATTTTTCCAGAGTCCTGACTTTGCGTTATGGCAACAGTGTTTCTAATTACCTGAACAGTAAATATCAGGCAATCTCCGTAGGCAGAGTCATGACATGTGTGCTTGGAATGGTTGTGCGTCGCGAACGGGAGATCCGATCTTTTGTGAAAACCCCGTTTTACCGTGTCCTTTCCAGTATTGCACTGGAAGGAGAACACTTTGATGGAGAATGGAGAGCAGTAGAAGGAAGCAGATATTTCCAGTCGCCGTACCTTTATAAGGAGAATGGCTTCAAAGAAAAGAAACATGCCGAGGAACTGATTCGGATGTTGGAGTCGGAACAACCCTTGTCCTGCCGCGTAGAAAAGGTGGAACGCAAAAAAGAAAACAAAAATCCGCCACTTTTATTTAACCTGGCAGAGCTTCAGAATGTCTGCTCCAAACTGTTCAAGATCAGTCCGGACGAGACACTTCGTATTACACAGGAATTGTATGAGAAAAAACTGGTGACTTATCCCAGAACTGATGCCAGAGTGCTGTCGAGTGCGGTTGCAAAAGAAATTTATAAAAATATTTCAGGACTGCGTCGATATCTGATGATCGACAATGCAGCAGATGAGATTTTACAGATGGGTTCTTACAAAACAATCGCAAAAACCAGATATGTCAATGATAAACAGATTACAGATCATTATGCGATCATCCCGACAGGTCAGGGATTAAATGTTCTGAAAAGTCTTTCTCAGACATCACAGAGAGTTTATGAGACGATCGTACGACGTTTCCTCTGTATTTTCTGTCCGCCGGCAGTTTATCAGAAAGTCAGTCTGGTGACAGAGATGCAGAAAGAAAAATTCTTTTCCGGTTTCAAGGTGCTGCAGGAAGAAGGATACCTGAAATATGCGACGAATTCTTTTGCCAGAAAATCAGCAGCAGACAGATCACAGGAGTCCGGCAAAGAAGACAGTGAGGAGGCATCCTGTGACGTGCAGCTTTTGAATGCGTTGCAGCGACTGAAAAAGAATGATATACTGACCGTAGATGCTCTGAACATTAAAGAGGGAGAAACGTCTCCGCCCAAACGGTATAATTCAGGTTCTATGATTCTGGCAATGGAAAATGCAGGTCAGCTGATCGAAGATGAGGAACTGAGAGCACAGATCAAGGGAAGCGGAATCGGAACCAGTGCAACAAGAGCAGAGATTCTTAAGAAACTTGTTTCTATCAAATACTTGTCATTAAATAAAAAGACACAGGTAATCACACCAACGCTTCTTGGAGAGATGATATTTGATGTTGTAAACTGTTCGATTCGTCAGCTTCTGAATCCTGAATTGACAGCAAGCTGGGAAAAGGGCCTTACATATGTGGCAGAGGGAAGTATTACTTCACAGGAGTACATGGACAAACTGGAACATTTTGTGCGTCTGCGTACCGCTCAAGTGGAACAGAGTAATTATCAGTATGCACTGCGGCAGTTTTTTGACGCAGCCGCTGCGAATTATAAATCGAAGCCAATGGCTTCCAGACGAGGAGGAAAATCATAATCATGTTAAAAGATTTTACAGTTGCAAATCTTCTGGATTTGAATGAAACAATAGCTGCAGAGTTGTTTGAAGGAAAGACATATCCGTGGGAAGTTCTCCCGGAAATCAGTGATTTTATTATGAAACTTGGTCCGACACTCAATCCGTCTGAGTATGAGTGTAAGGATGGCAATGTATGGATCGCAAAATCTGCCAAAATAGCTCCAACTGCTTATATCAATGGGCCGGCTATTATCGGTAAGGATGCGGAAGTCCGCCATTGTGCATTTATCCGTGGAAATGTAATTGTGGGAGAAGGAGCAGTTGTCGGAAATTCCACAGAACTCAAAAATGCAGTCCTTTTTAATAAAGTACAGGTTCCGCATTATAACTATGTAGGAGATGCTGTTCTTGGATACAAATCCCACATGGGCGCAGGTTCTATCTGCTCCAACGTTAAGTCAGACAAGAAACTGGTCGTTGTCAAAGATGGTGATGAGAAGATAGAGACAGGACTGAAGAAATTTGGTGCCATGCTTGGTGACCATGTAGAAGTTGGATGTGGCTCTGTGCTGAACCCTGGAACTGTGATCGGCAGAAATACGAATATATATCCGCTTTCACCGGTAAGAGGCTGCATTCCGGCAGACAGTATCTACAAAAACGCAGCCGAGATCATCAAAAAGAATTAAGGCTGGCCAAAACAGTCTTTAAAGAAAAAAGAGATTCCGGATGATCACAAGGACTGTGATATGTACGGGATAGAATAAATAAAAGAAATACTTCGCGGCTTTTCCTCGGATAAAGCCGCGTTTTCCATTGTACATATTAATGGAAATAAAGGCAAAACAGGCTTTCCATTCATAACTCAGCCAGCAGCTTCCAACGATCGCCTGGGATACTTTCTCATTTCGGAGAAGATACATCAGAACGAGAAAGATGAAACCACGCCATCCGTAATCTGCATGCAGCAGGATAGAGATACCGAGGAGAGCAAGCAGAGAGAAAAGCTGCATCCACGGTGTTTCCCAGAAGTATTCAAGAGCACAGAAGGCAAGATATCCAAGAAAGAGAGTAAAAAAAACATTCTGTTTATCAGCATAATGCCAGGTGTTTGCAAACATAAAATTCCACGGAATTTCGGAAATTAGCGCAAACAGCAGCAGATTCCGGCCATATTTTCTGCGGTCATGCGTATGAAGGAATCCTTCGACGATCAGGAAACAGAAAATAGGAAAAGCACATCGTCCGATATCGCGGACAATACGATAGAAAGTAATTCCTTTTCCATTGATATAAAAGAGCTCCGTGAGCGCCGGCGGATAGTGGCTGAGTATGATTGCACCTGTATGATCGATCAGCATGGCAATACAGGCAAGCAGTTTCAGCATGCTGCCACTTAGAATCTGAAAGCGTGCCGGAAAAATGCTTGGAGGGAGTTTGTCAGACATAGAATTTTCTCCTTGTTTTTTAATGAATTTTATCACATTTATACAAGAACGGCAATTATATGATATCTATATAGAAAAGTTCGTATTTTTTGACATAAGTTTGACTGGACTAACGGTAGTGATTTGTGAGAAAATACATTCAGGTTGTTAGTCTATCTTTTAACAACATCATAAGTAAATCTATACTTGAAAGGAGTTTTAACATGATTTATTCACGCGAAGTAGAAGAAATGTGCCCAGTTGCACAGGGTGTCCATCACGGCGCCGCTCCAATCCCGGAAGAAGCAAAATGGGTTCAGGCTAAGGAAGTGAAGGACATTTCCGGTTTCACACATGGTGTAGGCTGGTGTGCTCCTCAGCAGGGTGCCTGTAAGCTGTCCCTGAATGTAAAAGAAGGTATCATCCAGGAAGCACTGGTTGAGACAATCGGATGCTCAGGTATGACTCATTCCGCAGCTATGGCATCTGAGATTCTTCCAGGACTGACTGTTATGGAAGCTCTGAATACAGACCTTGTTTGTGATGCTATCAACACAGCTATGAGAGAACTTTTCCTTCAGATTGTATACGGACGTTCCCAGTCTGCATTCTCTGAAGACGGACTTGCAGTAGGTGCTGGTCTGGAAGACCTTGGTAAAGGACTTCGTTCTCAGGTTGGTACAATGTACGGAACACTTAAAAAAGGTCCTCGTTACCTGGAAATGGCAGAAGGCTATGTTACAGGTATCGCTCTTGACGAAGATAATGAAATTATCGGTTATCAGTTTGTAAGCCTTGGCAAAATGACTGACTTCATCAAAAAAGGTGATGACCCGAACACAGCATGGGAAAAAGCAAAAGGTCAGTACGGCCGTGTTGCAGATGCTGTTAAGATCATCGACCCACGTAAAGAATAATTATACCGATTATAATTTCAGGAGGATAAGTAAATGGCTTTATTTGAATCATATGAGAGACGAATTGACAAAATCAATTCAGTTTTAAACAGCTATGGAATCGCTTCTATCGAAGAAGCAGAGAAAATCACTAAAGATGCAGGCCTTGACGTATACAATCAGATCAAAGGCATTCAGCCGATCTGCTTCGAGAACGCTTGCTGGGCATACATCGTAGGTGCAGCTATCGCAATCAAAAAAGACTGCAGAAGAGCAGCTGACGCAGCAGCAGCTATCGGTGAAGGACTTCAGGCTTTCTGTATTCCTGGCTCCGTTGCTGATACACGTAAAGTAGGTCTTGGACATGGTAACCTTGGTAAAATGCTTCTGGAAGAAGAAACAGACTGCTTCTGCTTCCTGGCTGGACATGAGTCCTTCGCAGCAGCTGAGGGTGCTATCGGTATTGCTGAAAAAGCAAACAAAGTTCGTAAAAAACCTCTTCGTGTTATCCTGAATGGTCTTGGAAAAGACGCTGCTCAGATCATCTCCCGTATCAACGGATTTACATATGTAGAGACAGAGTATGATCCATACAAGAACGAAGTTAAAGAAGTATTCCGTAAATCTTATTCTGAAGGACTTCGTGCAAAAGTTAACTGCTACGGCGCTAACAGCGTTCCGGAAGGTGTTGCTATTATGTGGAAAGAAGGCGTTGACGTTTCTATCACAGGTAACTCCACAAACCCGACTCGTTTCCAGCATCCGGTTGCAGGTACTTACAAGAAAGAATGCAACGAAAAAGGAAAGAAATACTTCTCCGTTGCATCCGGTGGTGGTACAGGACGTACACTTCATCCAGACAACATGGCAGCAGGTCCTGCTTCCTACGGTATGACAGATACACTTGGACGTATGCATTCTGACGCTCAGTTCGCAGGATCTTCTTCTGTACCGGCTCACGTAGAAATGATGGGTCTGATCGGCGCTGGTAACAACCCGATGGTTGGTATGACAGTTGCTGTTGCAGTAGCGGTACAGGAAGCTGCTGACGCTGGCAAGTTCTAATATTTGTATAGAATATTAAACGTTTATAGCAAAAAATCCCCTCCACGTAAGTGGAAGGGATTTTTTTATCTCTAATCTCTCTGGAAAAGATCTCGGGTATATACTTTATCTTTTACATTATCCAGGATCTGACTGTAACGGTTTGCGATGATACAGTCGCTCAGATTTTTAAATTTATCAAGATCATTGACAACTTTGCTTCCAAAGAAGGTAGATCCGTCCTTCAGGGTTGGTTCATAGATGATCACAGAAGCACCCTTGGCTTTGATTCGCTTCATGACTCCCTGAATAGAAGACTGACGGAAGTTGTCAGAGTTGGATTTCATAGTCAGACGATAAACACCTACAGTGACTGATTTTTCCATGGAAGAATTGTAAGTATTTTCTTCATCATAACCGTAATAACCGGCTTTCTGTAATACACGGTCTGCAATGAAATCTTTACGCGTACGATTACTTTCAACGATTGCACTCATCATATTCTGTGGAACATCGTTATAGTTGGCGAGAAGCTGCTTGGTATCTTTTGGAAGACAGTATCCACCGTAACCGAAGGAAGGATTGTTGTAATGTGTTCCAATACGAGGATCCAGGCAGACACCCTGAATAATGTTCTGCGTATTCAGACCTTTCATTTCAGCGTAAGTATCCAGCTCGTTAAAGTAGGAAACACGAAGTGCAAGGTAGGTGTTTGCAAACAGTTTTACAGCCTCTGCTTCAGTAAATCCCATAAATAATGTATCAATGTTTTCCTTCAGAGCACCTTCCTGGAGAAGAGCTGCAAAATTGTGGGACGCCTGTACCAGTTTCGGATCATCCGGATCTGTAGCAACGATAATGCGGCTTGGATACAGGTTATCGTACAGTGCTTTGGATTCACGAAGAAATTCCGGACTGAAAATGATATTTGCTGTATTGTATTTCTTTCTGACAGATTCTGTATAGCCGACCGGAATCGTGGATTTGATGACCATGATCGCATGTGGATTTACGTTGAGGACAAGTTCGATCACAGCTTCAACGGCAGATGTATCAAAATAGTTTTTCTGACTGTCGTAGTTTGTCGGTGCTGCAATGACTATATAGTCAGCATTTGTGTAAGCAGCTTCGCCATCCAGTGTAGCTGTCAGGTCAAGCTCTTTTTCTGCAAGATATTTTTCGATATATTCGTCCTGAATCGGAGATTTGCGTTTGTTGATCAGATCAACTTTCTCAGGAATGATATCAACAGCAGTAACATGATTGTGCTGTGCAAGTAATGTTGCAATGGAAAGACCGACATAACCTGTGCCTGCGACAGCAATGTTCAAAGGAGAAGGAGATGGCAACCGGGAAGCGGACTGTTCAGTAAATGCTTCATCCGGATCAAATCCAAGGCATTCTCCAAGACTTTCCAGTTGTGGAATTGATGGAATAAAATCTTTTTTCTCCAGACGGGATAACAGAGAACGATTGATGCCGGTAGCATCAGCCAGCTCCTGTTGAGTCATGGATTTTTCTTTTCGCTTGCCTGAAACAAGTTCGGCAAGTCGTGTCATAGATAATTTTTTCATTGAGAATCTTTTTACCTTTCATAAAATGTTATTTTAAATAACAACATATAGCATATAAATTAATTCTGTTTAATTGAATGCTACCATATTGGCAAAAAGATTGCAATACAAAGAAAACAGAAAAATAAGAAAAATATTTTAAATGTTATTTTAAATAACAAATCTTCCGAATCCTTCGAAGCACAGAATGTGTATGATTTTTCAGTTTTGATACAGGAGTGGCTTCTTCAAATGTAAGCATCTGCGAAGAAAGTGTAGCATAATAGGATTTTTTGTTCAGAAGAAGCTTTTGCTGTCCATATGCAAGAGGAAATTCCGACATACGGTGTAAACTGTGATAACAGATCGTATGCCCATCGCAATCCCAGCAAAATTCGATATGTGTAATACCAGAAAACATTTCGTATGGAATGACTGCTGTAAATTTCAGGAATACAGCAAGTTTCTGTCCATTAAAACGAAAAACGTGTTCCGGATCTTCGCGGAAACAGCATTTTACCATATGTGTAGTATGACCGGTTGTGATTCGAAGAAACAGATTGGCTGGATATGGAAAACGCAGATAGATCTTAGCTGCACCCTCCAGCAGGATATCATGTTTCATAAGTTCCATGGAAGTCAGACGAAGCTGATAAGATGAAGCGTGACCGGTACTCAGATCGGGATATTGAAACCAGGCATCTTCGCTCTTGTCGTCAAACTGCAAAGTTCCGGAATCCGGTGCTTTTTTTATGCTCATGATATAGTCTTTCAGTTCCATGGATAGATTTTTCTGCTCAAGAATGATGTGGTCGTCAATCTGAAAAACAGCATCGAACAGCATTTTCAAAAAAATGGTTTTTTCATGAGGCGTCAATACGGTTTCTGGAATTTCATCAACTTTGAAGCGTCCCTGCAGATCGTACATGACATTGTACTGTACATAATCCGGAATGGCTCCGAAACGGGATTTCGCCTCATCCAATGCCCAGAATATGTAGTTCTTGAGGCAGTCAATGTACCATTCTCTGTGCGATTTGGAACCGTTCAGGGCAGAATTCATGGATGTACGGGCACGATACAGGTAGCGCCCCTGTGGGACAATGCCATATTGGGGATTCTCTAAAAGCAGTTCCATGATCGCCTTGGAATCTTCTGCATAACGAAGAGAGGTATCGAATGTATGATCGTTCAGAGCTTCTCTTTTGAAAAAAGCAGATGCTGATGACATCTGTACATAAGAATAATGCGTGGTCAGATCAATGACCTGCGCTTTGTCGGAAGCATATTTGTAATTCAGGCGATGTGGTTCGTTTTTTTGTTCGAAGTAAAAAATAGGAACAGAAACAAGATCCACCTCTTTATCATGCTCAATAAAAAAGTCATAGACGGAAGAAAGTGTATCAGGAGTCAGTTTATCGTCAGAATCCATGAAATTAACGTATCTTCCACGGGCCACAGCGATACCTGCATTTCGTGCGCTGGCAACGCCACCGTTGGGTTTGTGTATTACGACGATGTTTTCCGGATATTTATGCTGATATTCATCACAGATAGCTCCGGAAGCATCGGTGGATCCGTCATCGACAAGAATAAGCTCTACGGATTCGATAAAACCTATATCCTGTGAAAGGATACTGTCAATTGCCTCGGAAAGGTAGGGCTCTACATTATAAACGGCTGTTACAATGGAAAATTTAAAAAGGTAATCGGTATTTGTTGGTTTCAACACAATCTTCTCCTTCATTTCATGATAAAATTATCCTATCACAAAATTGCTGTCCGGTGTAAAAATTATGGGTTTGTGACAGAAAATTAATATTTGGGGCAGCTATTCGACAGAGGATTGAAAAAATATCATGGAAAATGATTGCAATTAAATAGTAAACAAAGTATGCTATAAATATTGAAAAAACGAAATGGTGTATGAGATTAGGATTATGAAAAAAATTACGGTAATTATTTCTGCAGGTGATACAGATAAATATATGGAAGAAACGCTGGATTCACTTTCAGCGCAGTCAATCGTAAATGATATCGAGATAATCGATCAGACAAAGCCCGGCCAGATAACACGCGGGGATGAAGTATTAAATAAAGCAGAGGGGAAATATCTGTATTTTATGAATAGTGGGGATTTGCTCACTTCATTTGCTTTGGAAGAGTTGTGGAATATATGTGAGACGAAACATCTGGATATTCTGCTGTTTTCCGGGGCAGTTTTTTATGAAAATACAAAACTCGCGAAACGATATAAAAATCTTTCAGATGAATTTTACAGATGCGGCTCTTACGCGCAGGTAATAACAGGGAAAGAAATGCGAAATCAGCTGAAAAAGAATAAGGATATATTACCGCCCGTATCCATGCAGATTTTGAAAAAAGATTTACTTATCGGGGAAAAAACGGACTTTCATAATAGAATAGATACAGATAGATGCTTTGTAAAACGTATTCTGTTGAAGGCTGAAAGAGTTTTTTGCGTAAATGATATTTATCTTTATAAGAGAATAACAGAACCATCCGGTGTGGGCAAAATGCTGCAGGTATTAACGACACCGGGGTATTTGGTGAAAAAGGTATTCAGGTATATGAGAAAAAACGGAATAAAATGTACAGGCATAGCAATCATTCGAAAGCTTCGTGCAAGATAATGACAGATCAGGAGGAATGGAAGATGGCAAAAGTATCCATACTAATGCCGGCATGCAATGTTGAAAAATTTTTAAAAGAATGCATGGACAGTGTAGTAAATCAGACTTTAAAGGACATAGAGATTATTTGTATAGATGATGGATCCAGAGATTCAACAGGGAATATTCTGGATGAATATGCGCAGAAAGACAATCGTATCAAAGTGATCCATAAAGCGAATTCGGGGTACGGACATAGTATGAATGTTGGACTTCAAAATGCGACAGGAGAATATATAGGCATTATTGAAACGGATGATTTTGCAGATCTTAATATGTTTGATGAATTATATAAAGCAGCAAAAGAAAATCATGCAGATGTTGTGAAATCAAACTATTATTCTTATGTATCGCAGCCGGAACCTCAGAGCACATATTATGAAGTGCTAAAAGAATATGATCTGTATGATCAGGTGTTCAGGCCAGTGGAACATCCGGAAATCTTTCGGGTGAGACCATGTATCTGGAGTGGGATTTATCGGAGAGAATGGCTGTTGGAAAATCATGTATCTTTTGCGGAAACACCGGGTGCTTCTTATCAGGATACAGGGTTTGCGTTTAAAGTATGGGCAAGTGCGGAAAGGGCATTGCTGCTTCGGGATGCCTACCTTCATTATCGCACAGATAATGCAAATTCATCGGTAAAAGCGGCTGCCAAAATATATTGTATCTGTGATGAATTTAAATCTATTGAAGAATTTCTTGAAAAACGACCGGAGCTAAAAGAAGAACTGGAGAAACCGGTTATATCTTTGAAATATATATCTTATCGGTGGAATCTGTTCAGACTTACAATGGAATTCAAATATGCTTTTTTGGAGAGGATGTATAAAGAACTTTCAGAGGCGAAGAACAGGGGGCTTTTTGACAAAAAATATTTTACGGAAAAAGAATGGACAGATATCAATCGATTAGTAGATGATATGGATGCTTTTTTTGATGAAACATTTCGAAAAGAACTACTCAGGTTTGGAAGCGAAGCAGAACTGGCGAAGGCATTGAAAAAAAGCGAAAACAAGGTGACAAAGCTTCAGAAAAAAATAGATGACATGGAAAATTCTTCATCTTTAAAAATTGGAAGAGCAATTACCTTTGTTCCGCGAAAGCTGAAAAAAATGTTGCATTAATCAAAGGGGAATAGATATGAGTAATGATATACCTGCGGTTTCGGTGATAATTCCGGTATACAATGCGGCAGAATTCTTAAAAGACGGATTAAACAGCCTGCTGAAGCAGACTCTGAGAGAGATTGAAATTATCTGTGTGGATGATGGGTCAACAGATGGATCACTGGTAATTCTGAAAGAATTCGAAAAAGCAGATGCCAGGATCAGAGTCATTCATCAGGAAAATCAGGGAGCAGGAGCAGCCAGAAATAATGGAATGGATGTTGCAAGAGGAAAATACCTGGCTTTTCTGGATGCAGATGATTTCTTTGAGAAAAATATGCTGAAAGCCGCATATGACAGAGCGGAAGAAACAGAGGCAGAAGTATGTGTGTTTAATGCAGACCTCTATGATCATACAGAGAAAGTATACAAAAAATGCACATGGGCATTTCGGAAGCAGTATTTTCCGGAAAAAGAGCCGTTTGCAGCAACTGATGAAAATGTAAGAAATAATATTTTTAGAATGTTTAATGGCTGGCCATGGGATAAATTATACCAGAGGGAGTATGTCAGGAGATTGGGAATCAAGTATCAGAATCTTCGAACAACAAATGATATGCTCTTTGTTTTTATTGCGCTTGCCTGTGCTTCCAGAATTTCTACAGTAGATGAGGTCTTGATCCATCAGAGAGTCAATGTCAGAACATCTCTGTCGCGTACAAGAGAGAAATCATGGGATTGTTTCTATATTGCGCTTTTGGCTATGCAAAAGGAGCTAAAAGACAGAGGTTTATACGATACCTTAGAAAGGGCATTTGTTAATTGGGCACTTAATTTTTCGCTGTGGCAGTTAAATACAATGACAGGAAGTGCATATGAAAAGACATACAGACTGCTCAAAAGAAAAGGTTTTGATCGTCTTGATATCAGCCGTCATAACAGAAGATATTTTTACAGCAACAAAGAATATGATAAATTCCTGAAAATCTATACAACACCTCATGAGAAGAGTTCTGGTTATTAAAAGGTAAAATAATTTATTGCCAGAGATAAACAGAAACCTCAGATTACAGAAGTCCATTTTTCTCTGTAATATAATAAGAATCAGAATACGTGCATAAATTGACAATACAGCAGATAAGAGGAAAGAGATTATGGCAGACAAATTTAAGCTCAGCAGAAAAGCAAAGAAAATCATATTGGGCGCATGTATCGGAGGTGTGGTTGTTCTTACGGCGGGGCTTTTTACTTACATACATATTGCAGATACCAATACACTTGGAAGAAAAATATCTATTTACGGGATGGATGTTTCCACGCTGACGGCAGATAAGGCAGAACAGAAGCTTCTGGATGCTTTTCGCAGCCGTAAGGTACAGTTCAAAGAAGGTGGCTCGGATGTCTATCAGACAACGGTGAGTGAACTTGGATATGATCTGGATGAGTCAGCACTTAAAAGTGAGCTTACAGAATTGCAGACAACGAGGGAAGCAAACAGAAAGATCTTTGCCACGCAGGAAGATTACAAGATCGCATATCAGATCCAGAAGAATGAAGAACAGGAAAAGAAAGCTCTTGCGTCTTCTAATTTTGGAGGTAAAGAGCGTACGGCATCCGTGGATGCAGCGGTTCAGTATGACGAACAGCAGAAGCAGTTTGTTCTGGTCAATGATGTGCAGGGAAATAAAATTGATGAGACCAGACTTCAAAGCTATGTAGATCAGATGCTGGATGATAATTTTCGGTTGAAGCTTCTTGGTGGGGATATTCAGATCACATTGGATACAAATGTCTATCAGCAGCCTTCTGTAACGGTTTCTGATGAAATGCAGAATAAAGTTACAGAACTGAATGATCAGTTGAATAAATATCGCAGTACTACAGTTACATATACATTGGGAAGTACGACGGAAGTAATTGATGCAGGAACAATCGAGACATGGCTGCAGATTACAGATGACAGCCTGAATATTGATCAAGAAGCGGTGAAGTCTTATGTACAGAATCTTGCAGCGAAGTATAATACCATCTATGTTCCACGTACATTCCACACATCCTATGGAAATGATGTCACGGTATCCGATAATGAATATGGATTTCAGATCGATCAGGATGGAGAAGTGCAGCAGTTGCTGACAGATCTTGCGAGTGGTACTGCAGTTACACGAGATCCGGTATACAGCATCAGTGGCATGCAGCGTAACGGTGCAGATGATCTGAACGGAAGCTATATAGAAGTAAGTCTGGATAACCAGCATCTGTGGCTGTACAAAGATGGAGCACTTGTGACAGAAACAGATATCGTCAGTGGAGCACCAAAAGCCGGCAGGGAGACATACAGAGGAGCATGGCCGATTGCCTACAAGGCAAGTCCATATAACCTGAGCAGTCAGGAATATGGATACAACGTAAAAGTAAATTACTGGATGCCATTTGTATATGGGCAGGGGCTTCATGATGCATCCTGGCAGTCTTCTTTCGGAGGAAACCGATATAAAAGTGGCGCCGGAAGTCATGGCTGTATCAACCTTCCGACAGATCAGGCAGCACTGATCTATAATACGATTGACGGCGGATATCCGATCATTATTTATTAAAAAGATACATAAAATGCAAAAGGCCAGTCCGAAAGTGGGCTGGTTTTTTTGTGCAGAAATATTTTAAAAGGTATTCCGGATAAATGAGGAATGTAAGATTAATTAAAAGGTGTTTCATTGACATTTTTTTGGCAAAATAATATAATAAAATGGCATATGTGAAGGAGGAAGTTATGGCACATAAAACAGGACTGGAAGATTATTATGTAATTAAAAATCAAAAGAAACTTCATTTCGGCTATACGACCGGATCCTGTGCGGCGGGAGCTGCAAAAGGTGCCACGGAAATGCTTCTCGGAGGTCAGAAACAGAACGAGACAGATCTTATGACACCAAAGGGAATTCTTCTCCATCTGGAATTGCATGACGTCTGTATGGAAAAAGATACAGTGATCTGCGCAGTACGTAAAGATGCGGGGGATGATCCGGATACGACGAATGGAATTCTGGTCTATGCCAGAGTGGAAAAATGTCCGAAATCCTCTGAGATTACGGTCGATGGAGGGAAAGGTGTCGGAAGAGTGACGCGTCCGGGACTTTCACAGAAAGTGGGAGAAGCAGCAATCAATCCTGTGCCAAAGGCCATGATCCTGAAAGCAGTGGAGGATGCAGCAGATCGATACCACTATGAGGGTGGCCTGAAAGTAACGATTTCTGTTCCAGAAGGTGAACAGATCGCGAAAAAGACTTTTAATCCCCGTCTGGGAATCCAGGGTGGCATCTCTATTCTTGGAACGTCCGGTATCGTAGAACCTATGAGTGAGAAAGCCTTGATTCAGAGTATTCAGGTAGAAATGAAACAGCATTTTTCACAGGGGGAACAGTATCTGATCGTGACTCCGGGAAATTATGGGGCAGATTACCTCAGGGAGCATATGGATCTTCCTTTTGAAAAAAACATCAAGTGCAGTAATTATGTAGGTGAAACCATTGATATGGCAGTGAACATGGGAGTAAAGGGGATTCTTTTTATTTCGCATATTGGCAAATTTGTCAAAGTTGCTGCCGGAATCATGAATACACATTCACACAGCGCAGACGGACGTATGGAGGTTCTGTGTGCGGCAGCAATACGCTCCGGAGCAGATCTGGAATGTGCCAGAGAGATTCTGGCATGCAACACGACGGATGAGGCCCTGCATGTGCTTGATCGTTATCATATTTTACAGAAAGCGATGGAGGATGTGACCCGACATATCCAGTTTTATCTGGATCATCGTTCTTATCAGCAGATCCTTCTGGGTGCAGTGATCTTTTCCAATGAATTTGGATATCTTGGCCAGACAGAGCATGCAGAAGAACTGATCCGTAAAATAAATTCAGCTGAGAGTAAATGACAAATTAAACAATTATATATAAAAAAGGAGAATAAAAACATGGTACATTTTGTTGGAGCAGGACCGGGATCACCGGATCTTATCACAGTCAGAGGTAAACAGTATCTGGAGGAGGCAGATGTGATCATCTATGCAGGTTCGCTGGTAAATCCGCAGCTGCTGGAATACAGCAAGGATGTTTGTACGATTCATAACAGTGCGAAGATGACACTGGAAGAAGTCATCTCCGTTATGGAGAGAGCAGAAGCAGAAGGGAAGATGACTGTGCGTCTTCATACAGGTGATCCTTGTATTTACGGTGCAATCCGTGAGCAGATGGATATTCTGGATGAGAAGGGCATTATGTATGACTATTGTCCTGGTGTCAGTGCGTTCTGCGGTGCGGCAAGTGCCCTGAATCTGGAATATACTCTGCCGGATATCTCACAGAGTGTGATCATCACAAGAATGGAAGGCCGTACACCGGTTCCATCCAAAGAAAGCATTCAGTCATTTGCAGCTCATCAGGCAACGATGGTCGTTTTCTTAAGCACCGGTATGCTGGAAGAACTCAGCCGCAGACTGATCGAAGGCGGATATACAGCTGATACGCCGGCGGCAATTGTATACAAGGCAACCTGGCCGGATGAGAGGAAATTTGTCTGCACAGTAGGCACGCTTGCACAGACTGCTGCAGAAAACAATATCACAAAGACTGCACTGATGATCATCGGGGATTCTGTAAAAGCAGCTCACTATGATCGCTCAAAACTGTATGATCCGGGATTCACTACCGAATTCCGTGAAGCAACAGAGTGAGAACGCGCAGTAAATAATCCGATCTAAATGGAGAATTAAATAATGCGTATTTCAATCATTTGTTTCAGTCTTACAGGATATATGACTGCGGAAGACCTGCAAAAAGACCTTCAGGGCAAAGGTTATACGGCAGAAATTTATAAGAAAAGTAAATATCTCGATGATTCGATTGCGGAAAGTACAGGAATCTGGGCAGGCCGCCATTTTGAGACAGATGATGCGATTATTTTTGTCGGAGCCTGTGGAATCGCGGTGCGCAGCATTGCACCTTACGTAGCAAGTAAGAAGTCTGATCCGGCGGTACTGGTGATCGATGAATGTGGAAAGTTTGTGATATCTCTGTTATCAGGACATCTTGGCGGTGCGAATGAACTGACTCTGGAAGTTGCGGAGCTTCTGGGTGCAGTTCCAGTCGTAACGACAGCGACAGATCTTCATCATCGCTTTGCAGTGGATGTCTTTGCAAAAAAGAATTGCTGTGGAATTCAGAATATGAAAGCGGCAAAGGCGGTTTCAGCAGCCTTGCTTGCGGGAGAACCTGTCGGATTTTACAGTGAATTTCCATGGACAGGAAAGTTGCCGGAAGGCCTGGAAGAGCCTTCGGAAGACACACAGGATAAACCGGAGATTGGAATTGCAGTAACCATTCATCCAACCTGTAAGCCGTTTACATCCACGGTGCAGATCATTCCCAGGGTGGTGACACTGGGAATGGGCTGCCGCAGGAATAAAGAAGCAGATGTAATTGAAAAAGAAGCTAGTGTCTGTCTGGCGGACGCGGATATATACAGCCAGGCAGTAGAGAAGCTGACAAGCATTTCCATCAAAAAAGACGAAGTGGGGCTTCAAAAACTTGCAGAAGACTGGAGAATCCCGTTTATCACATTTGAGGAAGAAGAGCTGAGTCATGCAGAGGGGGAATTTACCCCTTCCGAATTTGTAAAAAAGATCACAGGCGTGAATAATGTCTGTGAACGAAGTGCAGTCCTGGGTGCGGAGCAGGGCCGCCTGATCAAAAATAAGACAGGGAGAAATGGCGTGACAACCGCGCTTGCACTCCGGAACTGGGAGGTTCATTTTGAATAAAATATATGTAGTTGGAATCGGACCGGGAGGCTGTGATCAGATGACCGGTATTGCAATGAATGCTTTGAAAGACAGTGATACGATCATTGGATATACGGTATATGTGGATCTTGTCAAAGATACATTTCCAGATAAAGAATATCTGACCACACCAATGAAAAAAGAAGTGGACAGATGTGTGCTGGCTTTTGAAGAGGCTATGAAAGGCAAAAGGGTTTCCATGATCTGCAGCGGTGATGCCGGAGTCTATGGTATGGCCGGACTGATGTATGAAGTAGGAGAAAAATATCCGGAAGTAGAACTGGAGATCGTTCCGGGAGTAACAGCCGCACTTGGCGGAGCGGCAGTCCTTGGTGCACCGCTGATCCATGATTTCTGCCTGATCAGCTTAAGTGACCTTCTGACTCCATGGGAAAAGATTGAAGCAAGACTTCTTGGTGCATCTCAGGCGGATTTTGTAATCTGTCTCTATAACCCCTCCAGTAAAAAACGCCATGATTATTTACAGAAAGCCTGCGATCTGATGATGCAGTACAAATCTCCGGAAACAGTTTGCGGAACAGTATGCAATATCGGAAGAGAAGGGGAAGAATATCAGGTTATGACATTGAAAGAACTTCGAGATACACAGGTTGATATGTTCACCACAGTATTTATCGGAAATTCCCAGACAAAAGAAATAAATGGCAAAATGGTAACTCCAAGAGGATATCGGAATGTATAAAGCAATTGTTTTTGCTGGTACTACAGAAGGCTATGAAATCAGCCGGTTTCTGAGTGAAAATAAAGTATCTGTACTTGCCTGTGTCGCGACGGAATATGGATCCAGATCTCTTGAAGAAAATGAATTTTTATCGATTCGTGCAGAACGCCTTGACAAAGAACAGATGCAGGAGCTTTTTGCAGCAGAAAGACCGGAACTGGTTTTGGATGCAACACATCCATATGCGGCAGAAGTGACAGTAAATATCCGTGAGGCCTGTGAAAACACAGCAGTTTCTTATGTGAGAGTCCTTCGTGAAGGAGGCGTTCACAAAGATGCAGTTTATGTAGAAAATACAGAGGCAGCAGTAGATTATCTGAAACATGTATCGGGAAATGTTCTGCTTACGACGGGCAGTAAGGAACTTTCTGCTTATACAGAAATTCCGGGTTATCAGGAAAGAATGTTTGCAAGAGTCCTTTCCATTCAGAATGTGATCGAGACCTGTCGCATGCTGGGATTCGAGGGCAAAAATCTGATTGCCATGCAGGGCCCTTTTTCGAAAGAATTGAATGCTGCCATGCTGCGTCAGTATGACTGCAGATATCTGGTAACAAAAGATTCCGGAAAAGCAGGCGGATTTGAAGAAAAGATTCAGGCTGCCACAGAATGTGGCGCAATTCCTGTGATCATTGGCCGTCCGGTGCAGGAAAAGGGAATTTCTGTAAAAGAATGCAAACGTATGCTGCCAGAGAAATTTGGATTCCAGCCGACACCACATGTAGTTCTCCTAGGAATTGGAATGGGAAGCAAGGAAACATTGACGATTCAGGGCAATGAGGCAGTGGAACAGGCGGATCTGATCATAGGCGCCAGAAGGATGGCAGATGCAGTGGCACTTCCGGGACAGGATGTCTTTTATGAATACAGAAGTGCTGAGATTGCAGAGTATATTAAGAAACATCCGGAATATGAAAAAGTTGTGATCGCACTATCCGGTGATGTCGGTTTTTACAGTGGGGCAAAAGGACTTTTGAAAGCTTTGGACGGAAATGCCGAAATCATCTGCGGTATATCCTCTGTTGTTTATTTTATGTCAAAAATTGGTCTTTCATGGGATGATGCAAAGATTGTCAGTGCACATGGAAGAGTATGCAATCTGGTATCCCTGATTCGAACAAATCAGAAGGTTTTTGCAATTCTTGGCACTTCAGATGGAACCGCACATCTTGCACAGAAACTGACGGATTATGGAATGGGTGAAGTGCAGCTTTATGTCGGGGAGAATCTGTCTTATGAGGATGAGAAAATATTTGTAAAACAGGCGAGGGAACTTACAGATTACAGAGGAGATGCCTTGAGTGTGATCTGTGCCTGGAATCCGGATGCAAAAACAGCATTGACCACACATGGACTTCCAGATGATGCATTTACCCGTGGAAAAGCACCGATGACCAAGACAGAGGTACGAACAGTTTCGCTGGCAAAGTTATGTCTTAAAGAGGATTCGGTCTGCTATGATATCGGGGCCGGAACTGGTTCTGTATCTGTGGAGATGGGACTTCGTGCAAGTCAGGGAAGCGTATATTCCATTGAGAAAAAAGAGGATGCACTTGTGCTTCTCGAGGAAAATAAAAAGAAATTTGCGTTAGATCATATGAGGATCATAGCAGGAACGGCCCCTGAAGCAATGGAAGAACTTCCGGCTCCTACCCATGCTTTTATTGGTGGATCTTCCGGAAATATGAAAGAAATTGTGGAACTTCTTCTTGAAAAAAATCCACAGGTTCGTATGGTCATAAATTGTATTACACTTGAAACGGTCGGAGAAACTTTGTCCTGCATAAAGGAAATGCAGACAGAACGCAGCGAGTGGAAGTGGGAGAGTGAAGTTGTGCAGCTTGGTGTGTCCAGATCCAAAGAAATCGGTAGATATCATATGATGATGGGAGAAAATCCTATTTATATTATTACCATACAGGCGCATAAAAAGGAGAATTTTGTATGAAGGCGGCAAGAATTCTCCTGGCAGCAGGAGCCAGTGGAAGCGGAAAAACGCTGATCACATGTGGACTTTTGCAGGCACTGGTGAATCGTGGTCTGAAAACAGCATCTTTTAAATGTGGGCCGGACTATATTGATCCGATGTTCCATAGTCGTGTCATAGGCGCAAAATCAAGAAATCTGGATACCTTTTTTACAGACAGTGAAACTACAAAATATCTCTTCTGTGAAAATGCGGTGGACTGTGATATTTCTGTTATGGAAGGAGTAATGGGATTTTATGACGGTGTTGCAGGGACAACAACGAAAGCAAGTGCTTACGATCTGGCGTCTGTTACAGATACGCCTGTGATTCTGATCGTAAACAGCAGAGGTATGAGTGTTTCTCTTGCAGCATATGTGAAAGGCTTTATGGAATATAGGAAGGACAGTCATATACAGGGTGTGATCTTTAATCAGATGTCACCAATGCTCTATCCAAGAATGAAAGAACTTCTGGAGAAAGAACTGAATATAAAAGTTCTTGGATATGTTCCCAAAATGGATGATTGTGTGATCGAGAGCCGGCATCTGGGGTTAGTGCTTCCGGATGAGATCCCTGAGTTAAAAGAAAACCTTCACCGACTGGCTGAGGTTCTGGAAAAAACTCTGGATATTGATGCAATCCTGCAGCTTGCAGAAAGTGCACGAGAATTATCTGCGAAAGAACCTCGGATAGATTTCTGTCTGAAACATCCCCTTCGGATTGGTGTGGCGGACGATGAAGCATTTTGCTTTTTCTATGAAGATAATTTCCGGCTTTTGCGAAAGATGGGGGCAGAGCTTGTACACTTTTCTCCGATCAGAGATAAGAAATTACCGGTTGGACTGGATGGATTGCTTTTATATGGAGGTTATCCGGAATTAAATGGAAAAGAACTGGAAAAAAATACATCTATGAGAGAAGAAATACAAAAAGCACTTAGCGGTGGTATGCCATGTATGGCAGAATGCGGAGGCTTTATGTATCTTCATGAAGAAATGGAAGCAATGGATAAAAAATTTTACCACATGGCAGGCGTGCTTCCGGGCAGGGCATATCGTACACCACGTCTGAATCGCTTTGGCTATGTGACATTAATACAGAATCATTCAGTTTTGGGATGTGAGACATTAGGAGAGATCCCTGCTCATGAATTTCATTATTTTGATTCTGAAAACTGCGGGAAAGCATTTCATGCAGCAAAACCGGAAAGTATGAGAAACTGGGAGTGTATTCATGGCACAGAAACTATGCTGGCTGGATTTCCACATCTTTATTATTATGGAAATCCAAAAGTTGCAGAGGCTTTTCTTAAAGAATGCATGAAATACCACAGCAGACGGGGAGAGTGACAGAGTTGATATATACATACCATACAATTGCCCTGGCAGCAGGGTTTATCTTAGATTTGATATTTGGAGATCCCAGATGGTTGTACCATCCGGTGTGCCTGATCGGGAAGCTGATCTCCAGTTTTGAGAAGGGAATCAGAAAAGTATTTCCCAAAACAGAAAAAGGTGAACTGGCTGGAGGACTGGTTGAAGTAATACTGATCTGTGTCATTACATTACTGGTTCCGGCATTTGTTTTGTATTTTCTGTATATTCATCTTCCGGCCTTAGGTGTGCTTTTGGAAACCTTTTGGTGCTATCAGCTGCTTGCTACCAGATCATTGCGTGATGAGAGCATGAAGGTTTATGATGCACTCAAAAAGGGAACAATTGAGGATGCACGTCATGCGGTTTCTATGATCGTGGGACGTGATACGGCGGAGCTGACGGAAGAGGGTGTGACCAAAGCAGCGGTGGAGACTGTGGCAGAAAATACTTCTGATGGTGTGATCGCACCGATGATCTATATGGCAATCGGTGGTGTACCTTTAATGTTTTTGTATAAGGGAATCAATACCATGGATTCCATGCTCGGGTATAAAAATGATAAATATCTGTATTTTGGAAGATGCGCGGCGAAACTGGATGATGCAGCCAATTATCTTCCATCCAGAATTTCCGGCTGGCTGATGGTTGCCGGAGCTTTTGTGATCGGACTTGACAGCAGAAACGCATCCCGTATTTTCAAAAGGGACAGCAGAAATCATGCGAGTCCGAATTCGGCACAGACAGAAGCTGTAATGGCTGGTGCACTGGATGTACAGCTCGCGGGAAATGCATATTATTTTGGAAAATTATATGAGAAACCTACAATTGGAGACGCGATTCGGGAAATAGAGACAGAAGATATTCGTTATGCGAACCGCCTGATGTATGCAACGGCGATTCTGGGCGTGATCATCTGTGTTTTGTTCCGCGTTGTGTTTCTGTAACGGGACACAAAAAGGAGAAAAAGAATGACGAAGCACGTACATGGCGGTAATATCTATACTTATAAGAACTGTCTGGATTTTTCGGCAAACTGTAATCCACTGGGAACGCCGGAAAGTGTAAAGCAGGCGGTACGTGACAGTCTTGAATATATGAAAGATTATCCGCAGGTCGGATATGCACCTTTGAAAAAAGCAATTGCCGAATATGAAGGTGTGGCATCCGAATCTGTGATCTGTGGAAATGGAGCGGCGGAACTGGTATTTTCTCTGTGTCAGGCAGTAAAACCGAAGAAAGCACTGATTCCGGTTCCTACTTTTGCAGAATATGAGCAGGCGCTTACGAGCTGTGGCTGTGAGGTAGAACATGTACTTCTCAGAGAAGAAGAGGGATTCAGTCTGCAGGACAGTTTTATCAACTGGCTGCACAGAGACCTTGATATGGTATTTCTCTGCAATCCGAATAATCCAACGGGAATTTCGATAGATAGAGAATTCCTTTTCCGGGTTTTACGTGTGTGCAGAGAAATGGATATCCTTCTGGTTGTAGATGAATGTTTTCTTGATTTTATGGAGGAACCGGGCAGATACACACTGAAAGCACAGTTATCCAGATATCACAATCTGTTTCTTTTGAAGGCATTTACCAAGCGTTACGCGATGGCGGGAATCCGACTGGGATATGGTATTACTGAGAATACGGAACTTCTTGATGCGATGACGCAGGTGACACAGCCATGGAACATTTCTGTTATGGCACAGGCGGCAGGTATTGCTGCGCTGAAAGAAACTGCATATGTGGAAGAGGGGCGACAGATGGTATTCCGGGAAGCAAAATATCTCAAAGAAGAACTGCAGCGTCTTGGCATGGAAGTCTTTCCGTCAGAAGCGAATTATATTTTCTTCCATGGACCGGAAAATTTATTTGAAATATGTGTGGAACAGGGGGTTCTGATCCGTGACTGCAGCAATTACTCTGGTTTGCGAAAAGGATATTACCGTGTGGCCGTCCGAACACATGAGGAAAATCAGGAATTGATCCGTGCAATGCGGGATGGCACCACAAAAGCGGCAGTGGCACATGCAGAGGTACTGAAAGAAGAGGAACAGGCATAAGTCTGATACGAAAGGGAACAGATATGGCAAAGACGATCATGATACAGGGAACCATGTCCAATGCAGGAAAGAGTCTTCTTGCTGCCGGACTTTGCAGGATATTTCATCAGGATGGATACCGTGTGGCACCATTCAAATCGCAGAATATGGCACTGAACTCTTTTATAACCAGTGAAGGCTTTGAAATGGGCAGAGCACAGGTTATGCAGGCAGAAGCGGCAGGTATAGAACCATCGGTCCTGATGAATCCGATTCTTCTGAAACCGACAAATGATATTGGCTCTCAGGTCATTGTAAATGGGGAAGTTCTTGGTACCATGAGTGCCAGAGACTATTTTAAATATAAGAAAAAACTGGTGCCTGACATTATGAAGGCATTTCATAAGCTGGCAGAAGAAAATGATATCATTGTGATTGAGGGGGCTGGAAGCCCGGCGGAAATCAATCTGAAGAGCGAAGATATTGTTAATATGGGAATGGCAAAGATGGCGAAAGCGCCGGTGCTTCTTGCCGGTGATATCGATCGTGGCGGTGTGTTTGCACAGCTGTATGGAACGGTGGAACTTCTGGAAGAAGATGAGAGAAAAATGATCAAGGGTCTGATCATCAATAAATTCCGAGGTGACAAATCAATTCTGGATCCGGGTGTGGCAATGCTGGAAGAGAAATGTAAGATTCCGGTCGTTGGTGTTGCACCATATATGAACATTCAGGTAGAAGATGAAGACAGTCTGACAGAACGCTTTGACCGTCATCAGGAAGTTGGAGTGATCGATATGGCGGTTATTCGTGTACCACGTATTTCCAACTTTACAGACTTTAATCCGTTTGAAAGTATTCCGGGGGTTTCGCTGCGTTATGTACAGCATCCGTCAGATTTGAAGCAGCCGGATGTGATCTTTCTTCCGGGAACCAAGAATACAATGGATGATCTGAAATGGCTGCGTGAAAGTGGCATGGAAGCACTGATCCTTAAGGCAGCGGCATCCGGTACACTGATCTTTGGTATCTGTGGCGGCTATCAGATGCTGGGAGAAAATTTAAGTGATCCACATGGTGTGGAAGCAGGCGGTACGATGCGTGGAATTGGTCTTCTTCCGGTAGATACCGTGTTTGCAGAACATAAGACACGTACGCAGGTCTGCGGAAAATTCCTGGAGCTGGATGAAGAGTTTGCACCTCTTAAAAACGTAGAATTTACAGGATATGAGATTCATATGGGTGAGAGTACCTGGAAAAATGGGGCTGTAGCAAGTACTTCTACATGTGATACTGTGACAGGGACAGAGAAGACAGAAGGAACATTTTATCACAATGTATGCGGAACTTATGTTCATGGCATTTTTGATAAAGAAGAGGTTGCACTTGGTCTTGTTCGTGCAGTAGGCATAAGAAAAGGTATTGATGTGTCAGAGATGGAAGGCGTGGATTTTGCTGCATTCAAAGAAACACAGTATGATATCCTGGCATCGGAACTTCGGAAACATCTGGATATGAAGAAAATCTATGAGATCCTTGAGCAAGGTGTGGAGGATATTCTGAAAGAAAGTGAAGCAGAAGGAGAAACAGAGAAATGAAAGTAGAGCTTGAAAATGTAAAACCAATGGAGATCGAAAAAAGAAGTTTTGAGATTATTACAGAGGAACTTGGTGATAAACAGTTGCTTCCCGGAACAGAACTTATTGTCAAACGTTGTATTCATACAAGCGCAGATTTTGATTATGCGGATAACCTCTGTTTTTCGCCGGCTGTAGTAGAGCGTGCGATGAAAGCAATCAAAGAGGGCGCCTGCATTGTTACGGATACGCAGATGGCAAAGGCGGGAATCAATAAACGTGCACTGGCCCGTTATGGTGGAGAAGTCTATTGTTTCATGTCCGATGAGGATGTGGCAAAGATTGCAAAAGAGAATGGAACCACAAGGGCGACAGCAAGCATGGACAAAGCTGCTACTCTCGATAAAAAACTGATCTTTGCAATCGGAAACGCGCCGACTGCACTGGTGAGACTCTATGAACTGATCGAAGATGGAAAACTGAATCCGGAACTGATCATTGGAGTTCCGGTTGGATTTGTGAATGTTGTACAATCGAAAGAACTGATCATGGATTCGGGAGCACCTTATATAGTTGCGAGAGGACGTAAAGGCGGAAGTAATATTGCAGCCTGTATCTGTAACGCATTGCTTTATATGATCGATAATCGAAGAGATTAAATACTGACACCTGCCTGGATGATGAAATGCCGGACAGGTGTTTTGTGATTATTTATTAAGAAGTCGGGACAGAAGCTGACAGGCAGGGGCAAAATCGTCTGTCGTAATGGAAGAACAGGAGAGCAGAATGGTGATCGTAGCTGCATTTTCTTCAAGAATCAGAAGAGACATTCCATGCATGCGGGCTTCTTTTTTTAGCTCAAGACCTGTTCTGGCATAAGGAATGGTCAATGCCAGACTTGTTCCTGCGGCACCGGTCTGGATCGTGCAGTTGCTGCCGAATGTATTTCGCACCTCGTTTTCAAGAGCCTTCAGCTTCTGAGCATACAGCTTTTTTAATTTTTTTGTCTGTGAAGTCAGATGACCGTCACGGATAAACTGACAGAGTGCAATCTGTTCGGCTTTGGAAGCAGTCTGGCTGTAGCGTTCTGCAACAGCTGCATATTTTCTGGAAAGAGAAGGCGGCAAGACCATGAAGCTTAAGCGAATCGATGGAAGCAGCAGACGGGAAAAAGAACCAATATAGACAACGCCATGTCCTCCGGCAAGATTAAAGAGGGAAGGTGTTGGACGTTGAAAATAAACGAATTCATTCTCAAAATCGTCTTCGATGATCAGACTGCCTTTCGCTGCAGCGTAATGTACCAGTTCCATACGACGGCTGACGGGCATGATTTCTCCCCATTTCGTCATATGTGCGGGAGAAACATAGATTACGTCACAGTCTTTGTTGCGGTATTGAACTTCAAAACCATAATCAGAAAAAATAGTACTTCCCTGCACAAAAGAAGCGTTTGGAAAAGAAACGGTTTTTCGGTCATGGATCAGAGGACAAAGAAGATTCAGAATGCTCTGAACTCCGGCCCCGATCACAATATCGTCAGCAGAACAGTTGACGTTTCTTCGCTGACGGATGTAGTCAGCAAGTACCTGACGAAGATCGGCTTCACCCTGGGGTTCTCCATAGGAGAGAAGACGGTCACTCTGACGAAGTGCGCTTTTGATATAACGCTGCCAGAGGTCAAAACGGAAACTTTCATGATCGACACCGTTGGAAGCAAAGTCATATTGTATTGAAGGCAGATTCGCATGCCAGGAGGTAGTGGAGACTGGCTTTTGCTCTGCAATATTAGTTACATAATAGCCGCTTTGTGCACGGGCAACAATGTAGCCGTCTGCGGCCAATTGCAGATAGGCATTTTCAATAGTTGTACGGCTGAGCTTCAGTTCTGCAGAACATTTGCGAAGAGATGGCATGCGGCTTCCGGCAGGAATTCGCCGTTCCATGATCAGATTTTTGTAATGTTCATATACCTGAAGATACAGGCATTCTTTATTGGAATGAAAAGATAAACTCATAAACTGTCCTCTGAAAAATGAATAAAAGTGGTTATTTTTATAAATACACTTAGATGCTATTCTAAATCAGATAATGAGAAAATGCAAGACGAGGAGATAACAGATTGAAAAAGATTGCGGTATTAAATGATTTATCAGGAATGGGAAAATGTTCTCTTACTGCAGCAATTCCGGTGATTTCCGTTATGGGAATCCAGGCATGTCCGCTTCCGACAGCGGTATTAAGTGCGCAGACGGGTTTCCCTTCTTATTATTGTGATGATTATACGGATCGTATGGATGCGATTATGGAAGAGTGGAAGAAGATGGATTTTTATCCGGATGGAATCTATACAGGATTTTTGGCAGACGCACGTCAGGCCGATAAAGCAGTTGAATTTATTGAACAGTTTGCAAAAGAAGACACAAAGATACTTATAGATCCTGTTATGGGGGATAATGGAGAAGAGTATCCGATTTATACGGAGGCACTCTGTGAAAAAATGCGTTTTCTGGTCAGAAGAGCGACGGTGATAACACCAAATCTGACAGAAGCGCTATTGTTATTATATGGCGCACAGCGTGCACATGTATTGTGGAAGGAGCTATCACTTATGGATGAGGAGAGATTGCTGAGATTCACAGAAAGTACAGGGAAGGAACTTTCAAAAGAGTTTGATACGGAAGTGGTTATTACAGGAATTGATCTTCCTGCGAAGGAGAATCATCAGGAGATAGGAAACCTGATCTGTCAGGATGGCAATACGACTTGGGTGACTGCAGCAAAAGAGGGTGGCAGTTATTCCGGTACAGGTGATCTGTTTGCATCGGTTTTGAGTGCCGGTATGGTGAAAGGAATCGACACGGTGGATTCTGTGCACAGGGCCGTGAAGTTTCTGGCGAAGGGGATTCATGATGCGGTAGTTGAAGGCACCGACCGGAATGAAGGAATTTGTTTTGAAAGATATCTTTCTGAATTAGCTGCTGAAAATTAGAACTTTAGAATTACATTTATATAATTCACGAAAAGCTTCCTAATCTGTTCAGTCACAAGGCTTCGGAGTCCGGAAGTACTGCAGAGGGTGACTTACACAGATGACAGGAAGTTTTTCTGTTTTGTCTATAAATTAGGGATTGTGATTGTTGATATGACGAAGTACGAAATGTGAAGAGTTATTTTTGCTATCTACCTAAAAGATGGTAATTTCAGCAGTAAGTTCAGAGAAAGGACAGCTTTGGCGCAGAAACTGTCCTTTCTTCGGAATATTTACTGTGTGAATTCCCAGTTATCTTTTAAAGATTCTTTTTCTTATAGATAAACCATGATGCAATCGCTGTAAACACGATCAGATATGTCATAAGTATCGCAATTCCCGACATTGCAAATCCCTCTCCTGCAGAGATGCTTCGGATCATATGACTTGTCTGGGAAAGTGGCAGTGCAGAGACAAATTTTCCAAGAAAACCAGGAAGCTTTTCTGTAGAGAAAAATGTATTGCACAGATATGCCATTGGCATGATGATGTAGTTCGAAAAACGCGGTACATCTGCATGGTTTTTGGCAAGGAATGAAACGACAACACCGATTGCAGAAAAAACAGCTCCATTCAGGAACATGACAAGGAAAGACCAGCCGTTAAAGATCAGTCCGGTGTCGATCGGCATTGTCAGAACCAGAATAACGCCACCTGCATAAAAACCACGAAGGCTTCCGCCGATGATCTGACCGGCAATAAACTGCCATAACGGTGTAGGAGAGATCAGTACCTGATCGAAAGCCTTCTCATAAAGTCGCTGCACATTCAGATTCTGTGCAATGGCATTAAAACTTCCATTCATTGTCGTCAGTGAAACAACACCCGGGATCAGAAAGTTCAGATAAGGTTCTCCATGTGAAATTGTCTGGATTCCCATTCCAAATACGACCAGATACATCAGTGGGGCAATCATTGCCGCCAGCGTGATCTTGTAGAAATCTCTTCGAAATTCGACCCATTTTTCCCATAAAATTGTAATAATTCCCATAACCAGCTCCTCCCTTATGACGGCATCAGATGTCGTCCGGCACGTTCAACAAACACATCTTCCAGCGTTGTTTCGCGTAGAGAAGCCTGTCCGGAAAGACCGGAGAGATAGGCAATTGCTTCTTCACGACTGTGAAAATAATGACTGTGAGTTTCGTCTCCGGCAAATTCATCAACGGTGTAATTTCCAAGACTGTCGATCAGTCCGGCCGGAGTATTGACTTCCTCCAGTTTACCGTGGTCCATCAGAGCTACACGGCTGCAGAGATTCTGGGCTTCCTCCATATAATGAGTAGTCAGAAGAATGGTCAGGTTTTTGCCGTTTAATTTGCGGAGCAGATTCCACATCTGACGACGGGAAAGCGCATCCATACCGGCGGTCGGTTCATCCAGAAGCAGGATCTCAGGATCTGTCAGGAGGGCCCGACATACCATCAGTTTCCGCTTCATACCGCCGGAAAGCTTACGGACTGTTCGTTTACGAAACTTGATCAGATCACAGAACTCCAGAAGTTCTTCTGTACGATGTTTGATTTCTTTGCGTGGCATGAAATAAAGACGTCCCTGATATTCCATGATCTCGTCCATATTCATGTCCTGGCGCATGGAGTACTCCTGTGTGATTACACTGATCTTACGCTTGAGATCCGGTCGGTTTCGTGTCAGCTTCTGTCCATCGATCAGGATTTCTCCTTTAGTCGGAAGAAGAAGCGTAGAAAGAAGACTGATCGTCGTAGTTTTTCCGGCACCATTCGGTCCAAGAAGACCGAAGAATTCTCCGGTCTCAATTTTGAGATCCAGAGAATCCACAGCAGTAAAATTATCAAATGTTTTTGTCAGATTCTTTGTTTCGATCATTTGTGCTCCTTCGCAATGATCAGAGAATAGTAGCCGGCATCATCAGGAATTTCCTCAACTCCATGATAGATATGTTCCTCTGGCATGCCACAGTTTTCAACCATGAGGACATCACGGCCGCTTTTGGCGAGAATTTCCTTTACCTGATTCATTTTCTTTCCTGATTTCATCAGAATGTAGTTTCCGGATTCTGTCAGTTCACTGTCAAGACGATGGACAGCAGGAACGATATGAAGCTGTTCGTTCCATTCAGACAGAGAAATGTTCAGTCGTGCAGCTGCAGCACAGAAAGAAGTGATTCCGCTTACCAGCTCTGTGTGATATCCGTCTGCCTCTACGCGATGCTGCAGATAGGAAAAAGTAGAATATACACATGGATCACCAAGAGTCAGGAAAACAACATTTTTTCCCTGATCAAGACAGGCTTCCAGAGCTTTTGCGCCTTTTGCATGATTTTCTTCAAGTTCCTTTGCATCATGTGTCATCGGCATGTAGATTGGAAGAAGTTCTTTTTCTTCCAGCTCCGGAACTGCCTGTACTGCAATTTTATATGCAACGGTTTCTTTAACGTCTGCACCAGGTACAGCGATGATCTCATTTTCACGGATCATGCGAACTGCCTTTAATGTCATTAATTCCGGATCCCCAGGTCCGACGCCAACTCCATATAATGTACCTTTCATAGCTAAAAACCTCCTGAATTCATTTTTGAAATGATCTTAAATTTACATTATGCTGTGAAGTCTCATTCACAGACATATCTTTTTTATTATACTAGAATTGTATAGTGTTTGCAATGTAGGATTTGCTGTGTTATCATAGTTTCTATAGATAAAATTTGGCAATGTTTAAAAAGAAAAAAATGGAGTAGAGAAATGAAAAGAAAACTTTCAAGTCTGATTGCTGCTGTATTTATCGGCATTGGAGCTTTTTCCTGCATCTGTCAGGCGGCAGGCATGGATATTGGCAAAGAGGATGGAGAATATTCCATTCAGGTGGATCTTGAGGGCGGAAGCGGAAAGGCAAGTGTGACATCGCCGACAATTCTGACTGTGAAGGATGGTCAGGCTTACGCACAGATCCAGTGGAGCAGTTCAAATTATGATTATATGATCGTAGACGGAGAGAAATATCTTCCGACCAATGAAGAAGGTATGAATTCTGTTTTTGAGATTCCGGTGCTCAGTATGGATGAAGGAATGCCGGTGATTGCAGATACAACAGCAATGGGAGCACCTCATGAGATTGACTATACGCTGACCTTTTATTCGGATTCTATTGGTTCAAAGAGCCAGCTTCCACAGGAAGCAGCCAAGAGAGTCGTGGCAGTTGCCGTTGTGATCATTGTTGGTGGGGGAATCCTGAATTATTTTGTTAATAAAAGAAATCGCTGTTAGATATGTTGAATAGAATTGAAGAGAAGAAGGGCTGGTTTCAGTGAAACCAGTCCTTCATTACGTCAAAAATCTGAATGAGTTCCTCGTCGGAGATCACATAAGGAACCATGGAATACATATAGTTTAAGAAAGGTCTGCAGAAGACCCCGCGTTCATAGGCAAACTGCTGGAAACCTTCCAGCGTCTTTGAATCATGGACTTCGACGCAGGTACAGCCGCCCATGATACGGACTTCTTTGATGCGCGGGTCAGAGAAATTTTCCATTTCCTGACGGGAAATCTGTTCGATATGCCGGATCTTGCTCATATAATCGTCTCGTTCAAAGATCTCGATTCCCTTAAGTGCAACGGCACAGGCAAGTGGATTTCCCATAAAGGTCGGACCGTGCATCAGGGCAAGGCGGTCATCGTTACTATAAAAAGCGTCAAAGACTTTGTGGTTTGCAACGGTGACAGCATGTCCGATATAACCGCCGGTCAGGGCTTTTCCGAGAACCAGGATGTCCGGAAGGACAAGGTCGGCTACAAAGCGGTTTCCGGTACGTCCGAATCCTGTTGCAACCTCATCAAAAATCAGAAGCACATCATATTGATTGCACAGTTCTCTGGCACGTTTCAGGAAAGAAATATCATACATCCGCATGCCGCCGGCGCCCTGGAGCAGCGGCTCTACGATAAAGCAGTTCAGCCGGTCATGATACAGTTCAAATGCATCCTCAAGCGCCGGAATCTCTGTCGGGATATGAACGACGCCTTCTTTTTTGTCAAAAGCGAAATGATAATCTTCGTCATCTCCGACTTCCATTGCCTTGAAAGTGTCTCCGTGGTAGGCATGTTCCAGAGCCAGCACCAGAGGGCGTTTCCTTCCCTGATTGGTGTTGTACTGGAGTGCCATCTTAAGAGAGACTTCTACTGCGACACTTCCCGAGTCAGAAAAGAAGCAGTAGTCCAGGTCACCCGGAAGAAATTCCTGAAGCTTATCAGAAAGTTTTTCTACCGGTTCATGGGTGAGACCGCCGAGCATTACATGGCAGAAACGGTCAGCCTGTTCTTTGATGGCGGCGGTCAGCTCCGGATGTTTGTAGCCGTGGATCATGCACCACCAGGAAGAAATTGAATCGATCAGCTTCTGGTCTTTGGTGTAGAGATGCACGCCTTCTGCATCCAGAATCCTGTAAGGTTCTTTCATTGTTTTCATCTGTTCATAAGGATACCATATCATCTGATCTTCACCTCGTCATAAAGTGCACTCAGCACATCTGCATCTGTTTCAAGTTCTGTGGCATTGTCCTGTACCTTCGCAAGCACAGGAAGCCCTGTCATATGTTCGCACATAAAAATATTATCTTCTTCCATGATGTTCCCCGGATGGTAATGATTAAAAATGATGCCCTTAAGCGGAAGGTTGTGTGCCTTCATATATTCGAAAGTCAGGACAACACTGTTGATCGTGCCAAGACCGGCATCGGCGATAAGGATACTGGAAAGATTAAATTCCCGGATCACATCTTCAAGCTGGATCTTATGCTCATCAAAACAGAGAGGGCAGAGGATTCCGCCGCTTCCTTCCATGGTGATGTAGTCATAGTTCTCAGCGACTTTCGCAAAACCTTCGCGGACAACAGCGAGGTCAACAGGATTTCCTTCCACGCGGGATGCAAGGTGTGGTGACCAGGCATTTTCATATACATAAGGGCACATTTCGTCAAGCGGCTGTGAGATACCGGACATCTGTCGCACAAAAAGTGCATCGCCCGGGATCAGGCTTTCGTCTGACCGGCGGTCATTTCCGCTCATGGCTGCTTTGTAGTAAGCTGGATTTTTGCCTGCCTCTGCAAGTTTTTTTACGATTAGTCCGGCAATAAAGGTTTTGCCGATATCTGTTCCGGTTCCGGTGAGAAAAATTGCTTTGCTCATTTTTATTTTACACTTCCTTCCAGTATTCAGGAGTTACGTCACGTCCCATGTCAGCGAGCATCTTGCGGTCGCTTCGGATCGTCGCACATGCAACGGTGGTCAGCATGTTTCCGGTGATGGAAGCGGAAGCTCCGGCTTTGAAAGCAGTTTCTCCGTCGTTGGTGAGAAGTGCGCGTCCGGCAGCGAGACGGATGTTTGCCTCCGGGTTGATATAGCGGAAGAAGGCAATCGTACGCAGGATATCCGGCTCAGAAAGTTCCGGTAGATGTTCCAGAGGTGTTCCTGGGATCGGCATCAGAGCATTGATCGGGATGGAATCGATGCCAAGTTCAGCAAGGCTGATCGCCATATCCAGACGGTCTTCCCAGGTCTCACCCATGCCGATGATACCGCCGGAGCAGGCACACATGCCTTCGGCTTTGACTTTTTTGAGAGTCTCGATCTTCATGTCGTAGGTGTGTGTGGTACAGATATTCGGGAAATTTCTACGGGAGGTTTCGATGTTGTGGTGGTAGCTGGTCACACCTGCCTCGTGAAGACGGTGAAGTTGTTCGGCAGAAATAAATCCCATGGAAGCGCAGAGGTCAATCTTGCATTCTCTGTGCATGGTCTCGTAAGCATGGATTGCCTGGTCGAATTCTTTTCCTGTCAGAGCTTTTCCGGCGGTGACGATGGAAAAACGGTCGACACCTTCGGACTCATTCATCTTACAGGCTTCAAGGATCTTTTCCTCCGGAAGAAAATTGTAAACTTCGCAGGAAGTGTGGTGGTGTGCGGACTGTGCACAGTATTTACAGTCTTCCGGACATCTGCCGCTGCGTCCGTTGATGATTGAGCAGAGGTCTACTTTGTCTCCGATACAGGCTTCTCGAATGCGGTCTGCACCTTCACATAATTCATCCAGATCGCAGGTGAGAAAGAAGGAAAGATCATCCTCTCTTGTGATCCTGCGTCCGTCAATAATTTCCTGGGCTAAAGTAAGTGGGTTCATTTTGCTGTCTCCTCCGTATGTAATAAAGTTGTATTGGAATCAGAAAGGTATTGGATCACGACCGGACGAACACGTCTGGCAATGATGGCCCCAAGGATGCTTAAAGCGATGTCACCAGGTACTGCAAGAAGAAAGCAGTAGAGGATGAGCGGCCAGATTCCGATTGGTGTGTCAATCACATAATTGCAGATCACATAGTAGTAGATCATGCCGCAGGCATAGACGATCATAAGTCCAGCCAGGTTTGCGAGCAGGTAGCGGAAGATCGTCTTTTTCTTCAGATGTTCTGCGATACGTCCTGTCACGTAAGTTCCGAGGCAGAATCCAATGATATAGCCAAAACTCGGCTTAAAGACATACCAGAGACCGCCGCCCTCAGAGAAGATCGGAAGCCCTGCAAGCCCCAGAAGCATGTAGGCAACGACAGAGATTGTTCCACGTTTAGAACCAAGCAGCAGCCCTGCAAGCATCGTAAACAGATACTGCAAAGTAAAAGGAACCACCGGCACCGGGATCTTGATAAAAGCCCCCGCCGCAATCAGCGCAGTAAAAAGACTGCAGTAGATTAAAGTTTTCGTCTTTGACATTTGTAAACCTCCAAAATCTTTATGGTTTACAATTTTAAAAGAAAGAAAAGATAATGTCAACTAAAAAAATAGAAAAGTTTACAATTGCATTTAGATTTAAAACAAGACCGTTTAATGTTGGGGACATGTGGGAGTGGTACTGATCTCTACGATTTTCTTCAGCACTTTTGGAATAGAAAACTGGAAAATCCTTGCACGCATCTGGGCGGTCATTCCGGTACTTAATGGAATCGTATTTCTGACTTCCCCGATCTATTCCCTGCATGAAGAAGGAGAGAAAGGACTTTCTATTAAAGAACTCTGCTCCATGAAGATATTCTGGGTCGTTATGCTGATGATGACCTGTGCAGTCTGTGGATTTTCTGTTGGAATTATGTGGCCGGGAACATTCAGCATTGCATCGGCATCCATCAGAGGTGGAGGTACGGCAATGTTTGCATTGCTTGCTCTTGCAGGAGACCTTGGCTGCTCCGGTGGTCCGACACTTGCAGGTTTTGTATCCAGCAGTGTGGGGAATAATCTGAGAATGGGAATTCTTGCGGCAATCGTATTCCCGGTGCTTTTACTTATGGGAATTCAGATATGTAAAAAGAGTCAGGAGAACTGAATAAAAGAGAAGCGTACATTATAAATGAATATGGAAAAAGGTCTGGACCTTTGAGAATGATACAGTTCCATGCTGCGTAAACAGGCAGAGAAAAACTGTAAATATTCCCGATGGGTACAGACCTTTTTGCTTTATAGGACATTACTGCATAGATATATTATTTCATGGAATCAATGGCTTTTTGTGCATGCTCCACATACATCCTGCGTATTCCAGGATATTCACCCAGTCCTTTGATGATCGGACAGACTTCAAATCCGGCATTTTCAAACTGACATACCCAGGAATCCGGAGAATCACCAGCCATATCATTGTGTGCATGATCGCCTGCTACGATCATAAAAGGTGTTACATAGATTTTGGATGGCTGGAAAGATGTTACTTCTTTTACCAGATCATGGATGGTTGGATCAACTTCGACGGTTCCGATAAAAACATTGGCGTGGGCGGACTCTTTGAATTTCTGATCAAGTCCTGCATACACGGTGTTTACCTGATAGGTTGTTCCATGTCCCATGAATACAAGAGCTTCTGTTTCTTTCAGATCAGAAAATTCTGTTGTTACTGCGTTGATTGCCTGTGATTCATCTTTCGAATCTGCAAGAAGAGGAGTTCCAAATGCGATTTTGTCAAAAGATTCTTTATAAGAAAGAACTTCTTCTTTCATAATATTATTCTCGATACCGTCCAGGATATGGGTCGGCTGAACAACCACCTCCCGGATCCCGTCTGTGATCATTTGTTCAAGAGCTTCCTTTACAGTCGGAACCGTATAGTTATCTCTTTTTTTCAGAATTGAGATGATAAATTTACTGGTCCATGCACGATAGATCCGATGATCCTGAAAAGCGTTTCTAATGTCCTGTTCAATCTTCTCTATAGTGGCTTTTCGGGATGCTTCATAGCTGGTTCCGAAGCTCACGACCAGAATCGCTTTATCTGTCTGCTGATTCATAAAAAGTATTCTCCTAAGTATTTATTTTTCGCGTATAAATGAATTATACAATACCGCGAAAAAAAGTTCAAATTTTTTCCAAAAACCTATTGACATTTCGGGTAAAAAGGAATAACATACTAAACATATCAAAGAGGTATGTTAATAAAAACAGACACGAATAAATAAGTAAAAAGAAAGGCGGTAAACACCATGGCAAACATTTATAAAGGAACACTTGGACTGATCGGAAACACTCCACTTGTAGAAGTAACAAATGTAGAGAAGGAACTTGGACTGGAAGCAACTCTCCTTGTGAAACTTGAGTATTTTAACCCGGCAGGAAGCGTCAAGGACAGAATCGCCAAAGCGATGATCGAGGACGCTGAAGCAAAGGGAATCCTTAAAGAAGGATCTGTAATCATCGAGCCAACATCCGGAAACACAGGTATCGGTCTTGCATCTATCGCAGCAGCGAAAGGATACAGAATCATCCTTACCATGCCGGAGACCATGAGTATTGAGCGTAGAAATATTCTGAAAGCATATGGCGCAGAACTGGTTCTGACAGAAGGAGCCAAGGGAATGAAAGGTGCAATCGCCAAAGCAGATGAACTTGCTAAAGAAATCCCGAACAGCTATATCCCGGGACAGTTTGTAAATCCGGCAAACCCGGCAGCACACAAAGCAACCACAGGTCCTGAAATCTGGAAAGATACAGACGGAAAGGTAGACATCTTCGTAGCTGGTGTCGGCACAGGCGGAACACTTACAGGAACAGGAGAATACCTGAAAGAGCAGAACCCGGATATTAAGATCGTAGCAGTAGAACCTGCAACTTCCCCGGTTCTTTCCGAAGGAAAAGGCGGCCCGCATAAGATTCAGGGTATCGGAGCAGGATTCGTTCCGGAAGTCCTGAACACACAGATTTATGACGAGATCATGCCAATCGACAATGAAGTATGCTTCACAACAGCAAAACTTCTGGCAAAGAAAGAGGGCGTTCTCGTGGGTATTTCTTCAGGAGCAGCTCTTTATGCAGCAATTGAACTTGCAAAACGTCCGGAAAACAAAGGAAAGACTATCGTAGCACTTCTTCCGGATACTGGTGACAGATATTATTCTACAGCATTGTTTACAGAGTAAATCAGCAGATTTCGGATGTGTGCAATGTGCCAGTTGCAAATGTTTTGTACGGACTGAGAGGAAACGCAGACAGTGAAAGTAGCGTGCTACGGAGTACTCCGCAGTGTATAATATAATGGTTTTAAATCAAAAAAACAGAAAAGAGGATCAGATTCATGGGTGAAAAAATCACAAGAGAAAACAGAAAATTCAAATTTGAAACACTTCAGCTTCACGTAGGACAGGAACAGCCGGATCCGGTTACTGACGCAAGAGCCGTTCCAATCTACCAGACTTCTTCTTATGTATTCCGTAACTGCGATCATGCAGCAGCTCGTTTCGGACTGGCAGATGCAGGTAACATCTATGGTCGTCTGACAAACCCGACAGAAGATGTTTTTGAAAAAAGAATTGCAGCTCTTGAAGGTGGTACAGCTGCACTTGCAGTAGCTTCCGGTGCAGCAGCAATTACATATACAATCGAAAACCTTGCACAGAATGGAGATCATATCGTAGCAGCAAAGAATATCTACGGTGGAACAACAAACCTTCTGGAGCATACACTTCCGGCATACGGAATCACAACAACATTTGTTGATATCTTCAATCTTGAAGAGGTAGAGAATGCAATCCAGGACAACACCAAAGCACTTTACATCGAGACTCTTGGAAATCCGAACTCTGACGTTGTTGACGTTGAGGCATGTGCTGAGATCGCACACAGACATCAGATTCCGCTTGTTGTAGATAATACATTTGCAACACCATACCTTGTAAGACCGATCGAATACGGTGCTGATATCGTTGTTCATTCTGCAACAAAATTCATCGGTGGACATGGAACAACAATCGGTGGTGTCATCGTTGAAGGTGGTAAATTTGACTGGGAAGCTTCCGGTAAGTTCCCGTCTCTGACAGAGCCAAACCCGAGTTATCATGGAATCAGCTTTACAAAAGCATGCGGACCGGCTGCATTTGTTACAAAGATCCGTGCAATCCTTCTTCGTGATACAGGAGCAACTATTTCTCCAGTAAGCTCATTCATCTTCCTGCAGGGACTTGAAACACTGTCTCTTCGTGTAGAACGTCACGTAGAAAATGCTCTTAAAGTTGTTCAGTATCTGAATAATCATCCGCAGGTAGAAAAAGTTCATCATCCGTCTGTAACAGATGATGAAAGCCAGAAGGCACTGTATGCAAAATACTTCCCGAATGGTGGTGGATCTATCTTCACATTCGAAATCAAGGGAGATGCACAGACAGCCAAAGACTTCATCGATAATCTGGAACTGTTTTCACTCCTTGCAAACGTAGCAGATGTTAAATCACTGGTTATCCATCCTGCAACCACCACACACAGCCAGTGCACAGAAGAAGAGCTTCTGGATCAGGGTATCAAACCGAACACAATCCGTCTTTCCATCGGAACAGAAAACATCGATGATATCATTCAGGATCTGGACGAAGCTTTCAAAGCAATCCAGTAATTGAAATTCTGTAAAAAAACCAGATATGGTCTCACTGCGTTGGTGGATCTGGCTGCTCAGCCGTCCACCACACCGGTAGCCCTGAAAACCATTGCTGAGAGAAATGACATTTCTCTCCAGTTTCTGGAACACATATTTGCCTCGTTCCGCAGAACAGGCATAGTAAAAAGTGTCAAAGGCTCCCAGGGAGGATATAATCTGGCAAAAGCTGCTGACGAGATTACGGTTGCATCTGTGGTGGAAGCACTGGAAGGCAGTTACCACCTTGAAGATGAGGATGTTCTGGCGGAAAACAGTTATAAAGGAATTTCTGACACGATTCAGAAACTGGTGGTGGATTCCGTCAACCAGGAACTCGATCAGATTCTGTCAAATTTAACTTTGGCACAAATGAGCGGATATTATTCCGATCACTATGATAAACAGGAAATGTACTATATCTGAATATTACCGGGGGTTAGAGACACAGGGCTGTCCTGACTTCCGGTTCTTTTTTTACTGAGATCTGTCGAAGGAAGGCAGAGAGAGGAAATACATATGTCAATCAAAAAGATCGCAGAAAAAGCAGGAGTATCTATATCAACCGTATCACGTATCCTGAACCGGCCGGATTACAAATGTTCAGTGCCTGGCCTCAGAGAAAAAGTCTGGTCAATTGCCATGGAAATGAATTATGTTCCAAATGAGGCGGCACGTAACCTGAAAAAGGGAACACAGGCAAAAGAAAGCAAAATCTGGTATATCAATGTCCTTATGACACGTACAGATGAATCCAGAACAGATCCTTTTTTTACAGAATTGCTTAGGGTTGTAGAAAGTGAGATACATGAACATAACTGTATTTTATCAAAAGTCTGGTATATGCCGCTTTTTTCTGATGATCGAAAATGCAGAAGAGAAAATCTTGACCAGATCATTCAGCGAATGTATACTGAGACAGAAGAAAATAAAGACGGACTGATCATCATTGGACGCTGTAATCCGCTTGCTTTGAAGAAACTGAATCAGAAATACAGAAGTGTTGTATCTGTTAATCGAAATTCTACAAATTATGAAGTTGATGAGGTTTTGTGCGATGGAAAGAAAATTGCACAGATGGCAGTTGAACATTTGATCTCGCTTGGTCATAGAAACATCGGATATGTAGGCGGCTGCAGAAATGAAGATCGTTATGTTGGTTATCTGGATACGTTGAAGAAAAATAACCTGGATGTCATACCGGAGTATGTAGTAGAAACAGATCAGACAGAGAGAGAAGGCTATGAGGCAATGGAGAAGCTTTTGAAATCTGAGGACTGCCCGACTGGCATTTACTGCGCAAATGATATCACGGCTGTGGGTATACTGAAATATCTCAGAAAGTGCAGAAATCTGTATTTTACTCCATCCATTATAGCCAGTGACGATATTGAAGAAGCGCAATTTACCAAACCAATGCTGACGACAGTTGGTCTTCCAAAAGAAGAAATGGGACGATTTGCCCTGTATCTGCTTCTGGACAGAATGAAAGGCGGCCATTCGGGAGTAGTCCGAATGGAACTATCCGGGAAACTGCTGGTAAGAAACAGCTGCTCTCATGTTTCGGAGAGCTTCTGGAGTGATTACTGTATATAAGAAAAGTATAAGGAAGATTGATATGTGTATTAGAACAATTGAAGAGTTACAGGAAGATACAAGAGAAAAGCAGATCATAGATATCCGTGATGCCGCGGATTTTGAGAAGGAGACTTATCCTGGTGCGGTCAATATTTACTGGGAGGAATTGGCAGTGCATATGGATGAAATACGTAAAGACTGTCCGGTTTACCTGCTTTGTTATACCGGTCAGAAGAGTGAAGAAATCGCAGAAGAGCTGACAGAACAGGGATATGAAATCTACAGCATCAAAAATGGCTATCGTGCATGGCTTAAGATGAAGCTCAGCAAAATGATGGCTGATCACAATGCAGCGGAACAGCGTACAAAGGACATTGAACGAAGCATTATCAAGAAATTCCGCAAACCTATCTGGAGACGGTTTACGAAGGCAATCAGAGAATATGAACTGGTGCAGGATGGTGATAAAATTGCAGTCTGCATTTCTGGTGGAAAAGATTCCATGTTGATGGCAAAGTTGTTTCAGGAGCTTTCCCGTCATGGAAAAAAGAATTTTGAAGTTGTCTTTCTTGTAATGAATCCGGGATACAATGAGATCAACTATCAGACGATCAAAGATAATGCACAGATCCTGAATGTTCCGATCACAGTATTTGAGTCGGATATCTTTAATATTGTAGCATCTGAGGAACAGTCACCGTGTTATCTCTGTGCTCGTATGAGAAGAGGTTATCTATACAGCAAAGCAAAGGAACTTGGCTGCAATAAGATTGCGTTAGGGCATCATTATGACGATGTTATTGAAACGATCCTGATGGGAATGCTTTACGGTGCGCAGGTACAGACGATGATGCCGAAGCTTCACAGTACAAACTTTGAGGGAATGGAACTGATTCGCCCGCTGTATCTGATCCGTGAGGCGGATATCATTCACTGGGCGAATTACAATGACCTTCATTTTATTCAGTGTGCGTGTCGTTTTACGGAGCATTGTGCTTCCTGTGGTGGCACGGAAAAAGGTTCCAAGCGTGCAGAGATCAAGGAATTGATTCACGAACTTGCTCAGAAAGATCCGGTAATTGAGTATAATATTTTCCGAAGTGTTGAGAATGTAAATCTGAATACAGTCATTGGGTATAAACAGGATGGTGTGAGACATAATTTCCTTGATACTTACGATGATGTGAAATAGCTTCCGGCAGGATTGCAGCTGTTATCATAAATGATGGCAGCTGCTTTTTTATATGCCTGTGCAAACGTTTTCTTATAAACATATTTAAAAACTATGTTTATTGGTATATAATGCCATTAACGTAAAACATACCAATCACATATGTTAACGAAATGATCATCCAACGGGAGTGGAATAAATGATAAAAAAGAAATTCAGAAACATCTGCCTGGTATCAGTACTTGGAATAGCTGCATTTGCCGGCGTCTGTTCTTACGATGCCGGTGCAGGTTCAAACATACATATCATCAATGTTTCTTATGATCCGACAAGAGAACTTTACGAGTCCTATAATGAGATTTTTAAGGAACACTGGAAAGAAAAAACAGGACAGGATGTTGATGTGATCCAGTCACATGGAGGCTCCGGCAAACAGGCACTGGAAGTGATCAACGGCCTGCAGGCAGATGTAGTGACACTTGCACTTGATTATGATATTGATGCAATCGAAAATGCCGGCATGATTCAGAGTGGATGGAAGGAAGAACTTCCTGATGACAGTGCTCCGTACACATCTACGATCGTATTTCTGGTACGGAAAGGAAATCCAAAGAATATCCAGGACTGGGATGACCTCATCCGAGACGATGTCGATGTGATCACTCCAAACCCGAAGACATCCGGTGGTGCACGATGGAATTATCTGGCAGCCTGGGCTTATGCTCAGAAAATATATAATAATGATGAAGAGAAGATGGAAGCATTTATAAAGAAATTATACCAGAATGTCCTGGTACTGGATTCCGGAGCAAGAAGTGCTACGACCTCTTTTGTAGAAAACGGGCAGGGAGATGTGCTGATTGCCTGGGAAAATGAAGCATTTCTTTCTGTAAAAGATGATCCGGATGAATTTGAGATCATTGCTCCGAGCATCAGTGTTCTGGCTCAACCGTCGGTAGCTGTTGTGGATGAGGTCGCAGAGAATCGTGGTACAGAAGAAGTTTCCAGGGAATATCTGAATTATCTGTATTCTGATGACGCACAGAGAATTGCAGCTGAGAATTATTATCGCCCGGTCAATCAGGAAATTTTGGAGGAATACAGTGATGTTTTTGATCTGAATATGGAACTGAAGACGATTGATGATTTTGGCGGCTGGCAGGAAGTGCAGCGGAAACATTTTGCAGATGGAGGAGTTTTTGACAGAATCTATGGAAACTAGAAGATGAGGAGTGGATATTATGAAAAAAAGCAAAAAAAGAGTGATACCGGGATTTGGACTGACGATGGGTGTGACAATCACTATGCTGAGCATTGTTGTTCTGATTCCACTGGCGTCACTTGTAATCTATTCTTCCCAACTTGGGTTTAATGAATTTATTGAGGTTATAACCCGTAAAAGAATTTTATCCAGCTTTTATGTGAGTTTTATTACGGCTCTTGGAGCTTCTTTTGTAAATGCAGTGATGGGGCTGATCCTGGCATGGGTGCTGGTACGTTATGAATTTCCGGGAAAAAGGATCATGGATGGAATGATTGAGCTTCCATTTGCGCTTCCAACAGCAGTAGCAGGCATTTCTCTGACTTCCCTTACTTCGGATCAGGGACTGATCGGAAGCTTTTTTTCAAAGTTTGGAATTAAGATTGCCTATACAAAGCTTGGAATTACATTTGCACTGATCTTTGTAGGGATTCCTTTTGTAGCGAGAGCTGTTCAGCCGGTTCTTGAGAAACTGGATGGTTCTTATGAAGAAGCGGCAAGAGTTATGGGCGCAAAGCCAGCCTATATTTTTCGAAGAGTGATTCTTCCGGAACTTTTACCGCCGCTTTTGACTGGAACCGGACTTGCATTTGGACGATGCCTGGGAGAATATGGAAGCGTAGTATTTATTGCAGGAAACAGACCGTATGAAACAGAGATCACACCATTGATCATTATGTCTGAATTACAGGAATTTGATTATAAAAGTGCCACATCCATTGCACTGGTTATGCTGGTGGCTTCATTCCTGATTCTGTTTCTGATGAATCTGATGCAGGCACGCAATTCAAAAAGACTGAGAGGAGGCAATGCGTGATGGGTAAGAAAAAAGAATCAAAGCTGGTCAAATATCTGCTGATCGGAATCAGCATTCTCTTTCTTTTTGTTATGCTGGTGCTTCCTTTGTTTGTAGTTGTAACGGAGGCATTGAAAAAAGGATGGCAGGTTTATGTGGAAGCGGTGACAGATTCTTTTACGATCGCTGCACTGATGCTGACGTTAAAAGCAACAGTCATTGCGGTATTATGTAACACTGTTTTGGGCTTATGTGCAGCCTGGGCAGTGACGCGATTTCAGTTTAAAGGGAAAAAATTTCTGACGACTCTGATCGATGTACCAGTCACGGTTTCGCCAATCATTGCAGGTCTGATCTATCTTCTTGTATTTGGAAAACAGAGCATTCTTTACCCGTATCTGCAAAAAGCAAATATCCAGATTGTATTTGCTGTTCCGGGAATCATTCTGGCTACTGTATTTGTAACATTTCCATTTGTTTTTCGTGAACTGCTTCCAGTACTGGAGTCGATTGGAACGGATGAGGAAGAAGCAGCAGCACTTATGGGAGCAAAAGGATGGACGATTTTTTCAAAAATAACATTTCCACATATCAAATGGGCGCTGTTGTATGGAATCGTACTCTGTACTGCAAGAGCCATGGGGGAATTTGGCGCAGTATCTGTACTGTCAGGTCATCTCAGGGGACTGACGAATACATTGCCGCTGCATGTAGAAATTTTATTTAATGAATTCCAGTATGTTCCGGCATTTGCTGTATCATCAATTCTGGTAATCATGGCAATTATTCTTCTGGTCATTCGAAGCATCATGGAGTATAAAGGCAAAAAAGAGGAGGAAGCATAATGTACGTGGAATTAAAAGATATCAATAAAACCTTTGGGGGCTATAAAGTTTCAGATCATGTTTCCTTCGGAATTGAGAAAGGAAAACTGATCGGTCTGCTTGGACCAAGTGGAAGTGGAAAAACGACAATACTACGTATGATTGCGGGACTGGAACAGCCAGACAGCGGGGAGATCATTATTGACGGAAAAGTAGTGAATGATATACCGGCAAGCGAACGTGGAATAGGATTTGTATTTCAAAGTTATGCGTTATTTCGTTACATGACAGTTTATGACAATATTGCATTTGGTCTGAAAGTACAGAAAGCGGATAAAACCTATATTAAAAAAAGAGTAACGGAATTGATTGAACTGATCGGACTGAAAGGACTTGAAAAAAGATATCCAAGTCAACTTTCCGGTGGTCAGAGACAGAGAGTGGCTTTTGCGAGAGCTCTTGCACCAAATCCGCAGCTTCTTCTGTTGGATGAGCCGTTTGCAGCGATTGATGCAAAAATCCGACAGGAACTTCGTACGTGGTTGAAGGATATGATTGAAAAACTTGGGATCACCAGTATTTTTGTTACGCATGACCAGGATGAGGCAATTGAAGTGGCAGATGAGATCATTATTACAAACCGGGGACATATTGAACAGAAAGGCAGCCCGGTAGAGGTATATCAGAGTCCTGAAACTGCTTTTAGTGCGTCTTTTTTTGGACAGGCGGCTACAGTCAGGGATTATCATGTCTTCAATTACTTTGAAGATATTCCGGGTGCAGAATATGCAATTGTACGTCCTGAGTTTGTAAAGGTGACCAGAAAAAATGAAGTACAGAAATACAAAAGTTCTGCATCGGAAGCAGATGTTGAACGTGTGGCTTTCAGAGGCAGTTATTTTGAACTTCAGCTGAAACTTGGAGAAGTTGTGCTGTCTGCAAGAAGAGGACTAGGTGAACCCCTGGTCCGTCAGGGAGAAAAAGTGGATGTGTTTGTACAGCGGCTTTTTGTAATAAAAGAAAACAAAGTATATGCACTGGAGAACAGCTCTGCAAGAGAAGATTATCTTGTAATCTGATGATTGACACTTGTTTTCCCTATAACCTTGTGGTATAATAGGTTTATGGAGGGGATTTCATGAAGATATCAACGAGAGGACGTTATGCGATCCGCGTTATGCTGGATCTTGCAGAACATAATAATGGAGAGTATATTCCATTAATGGACATTGCGAAAAGACAGGAGATTTCTGAGAAATATCTCGAGTCCATTGTTTCTGTCTTGAGCAAACAGAAATTTGTCAAAGCGCTTCGAGGAAAAGGTGGAGGGTATCGCCTGGTCAGGACTCCTGCTGAATATACGATCGGAAGTATCCTGCGTATCACGGAAGGTTCAATGGCACCGGTTGCCTGTCTGGATGATCATCCGAATCAGTGCGAGAGAGCGTCATCCTGCAAAACACTGCAGATGTGGGAAGGTTTCTATAAGCTGCTCAATGAATATTTTGACGGAATTACTTTGGAAGACCTTCTGGAGCAGAGCACAGATACAGGAGACTATGTAATCTGATGAATAGCGCGGAACAAAGGGCAGATCAGAATAAGTAAAATAGCTGTCGGATCAAGAGAACAGAACTGTCAGAAGTACAGTGGCTGTTCTTTTTTTCTGCGGAATAAAGTTTAAAATTGTAAATTTATAGAAAAAATGGAAAAAAGCATACATTACCTATTGACATGGTATGTTTATAGGTATATAGTAATACCAACACAAATGAAAAGAAAAAAGGAGCACAGGAATGAAAGAATACGGTTTTAATACAACTTTGCTTCATGGGACAGAGGGTAACAATCCTCACGGTGCGACACAGGTACCGATCTACCAGTCCAGTGCATTCCGTCATGATACAGCTGAGGAACTTGAGAAAATCTTTTCAAATAAAATGGCTGGGTATTCTTACACAAGAATCAACAACCCGACGATAGAATCTTTTGAAAAAAGGATGGCAAAGCTTGAAGGCGGGATTGGAAGTGTGGCGTGTTCTTCCGGCATGGCGGCACTTAGCATGGCTCTTATGAATGTCCTTCAGAGAGGAGACCATGTTGTTGCAGCAGCTGGCTTATATGGAGGAACTGTGGAACTTCTGGATGAGCTGAAAGTATATGGTGTTACGACAACTTATGTAAAAGTCAATACACCGCAGGCTTTTGAGGCGGAAATCACCCCTGAGACCAGAGCTGTTTTTGCTGAGACAATCGGAAATCCGAAACTGGATGTCACGGATATTCAGGGAGTTGCAGAAATTGCACATAAATATGGAATTCCATTTCTTGTGGATAATACAGTAGCGACACCTTATCTGATCAATCCATTGAAACTTGGAGCAGATGTAGTTATTCATTCCTCTTCTAAATATATCAATGGAAGCAGTGATGCAATCAGTGGTATACTGATAAGCGGCGGAAAGTTTAAATGGGATGCAGATAAATATCCAGGAATGAAAGAATTCAAAAAGTTTGGACCTTTTGCTTATCTTGCTAAATTGCGAAACGGATTGTTTCGAAGCATGGGAGCCTGTCTGGCACCACAGAATGCTTTTCTCAATAATCTGGGACTTGAGACACTTGGTCTTCGAATGCAGCGCCACTGTAGTAACGCCATGGAGCTGGCAGAGTTTCTGAATGGATTAGGACACGGCATTACGGTTTCCTATCCGGGACTTAAGGAACATCCATATCATGAGATTGCGGCAAAACAGTTCCATGGTGGATTTGGAGCAATCATTACATTAAGAACAGAAAGCAAAGAAAGAGCGTTTCAGATATTAAATGAATTGAAAATTCCATGGCTGGTTTCCAATATTGGAGATACCAAGACACTAGTGATTCATCCATCGAGTACGATAGCAGCTCATTTGTCACAGGAGGAAAAAGAACTCTCAGGAGTTTATGATGATATGATTCGAATCAGTGTCGGAATTGAAGATATAGAAGATTTGAAAGAAGATTTCAAAAGAGTAATAGAAGGAGATGACGAAAATGGCAAAAGTTGATTACGCAACCTTAAAAAAAGGCGGATTTATGCGCCAGAAACAGAAAAATAATTTTTCACTCAGACTTGCCTGCGTTGGTGGAGCTCTTACGGCAGAGAACCTCAAAAAGATTGCGGAAGTTGCAGAAAAATACGGAGATGGATATGTTCATCTGACTTCCAGACAGGGAGTTGAGATTCCTTTTATTAAATTAGACGATATTGATGATGTAACAGCAGATCTTGCCAAAGGTGGATGTCGTCCGGGTGTCTGTGGACCGAGAGTCCGCACAGTAACAGCCTGTCAGGGCAATGCAGTCTGTCCAAGTGGAAATATCAACAGCTATGACATCGCAGTAAAATTAAACGAAAGATATTTTGGACGAGAACTTCCTCACAAGTTTAAATTTGGTGTGACGGGATGTCAGAACAACTGCCTCAAAGCAGAAGAAAATGATGTTGGAATCAAGGGAGCAGCACAGATCAGCTGGAAAGAAGATACCTGTATTCATTGTGGTGTCTGCGAAAAGGCATGTCGTGAAGAAGCAATTTCTTTCCAGGATGATAAACTGATCATCGATAATGAAAAATGCAACTATTGTGGCAGATGTGCAAAATCCTGTCCGGTAGATGCATGGGATGTAAATGAGGCATTTCTTGTATCGTTTGGTGGTACTTTTGGAAATCATATCAGTAAGGGGAGAGAATTCCTTCCACTGATCACTTCTGAAGAGCAGCTGTTCCGTGTGACAGATGCAGCCATCCAGTTTTTTGCAGATCATGCAAATGCAGGAGAGCGATTCAAATTTACAATTGATCGAGTTGGAGAAGAAAAACTGTACGAAGTACTGAAAGGAGCTTATGATGGCTGATTATAAAATTGATGATACCGTAGATATTACGGATGTTGTATGTCCGGTAACATTTGTAAAAGCAAAGGTTGCGCTGGAGGAACTTGATGACGGACAGATTCTTGCTGTTCGTATGAATAATGGAGAACCGGTACAGAATGTTCCGAGAAGTATTAAAGAAGAAGGACATCAGATTCTGAAACTGGAAGACAATGGGGATGATACATTTACCCTGATCGTTAAGAAAGTAGAGGATGAATGATATGGCACTCAGAATCAATGCAGAGAATTTCGAAGAAAAAGTGTTAAAAGCAGATAAGCCGGTCCTCGTTGATTTTTACTCTGATACCTGTATTCCATGCAAACAGATGGCAGGAATACTTGGGGATATCGAAGATGAACATGAGGATACTGTTTATATTTACAAAGTGAACGTAAATTATGATAAGGCACTTGCTGAGCAATATAAGGTTATGTCTGTTCCGACGGTGATCTGTTTTGTGAACGGAGAACAGAAGGGGAAAGTAGTCGGACTGAAAGAACAGGAAGAAGTAGAAGCACTGTTTGAAGAATATCTTTGATAAGTTTATTTAATAAGTTTATGTGTGCGTGATCAAATATATAAAAGGAGAATAATCATTATGTTTATCAAAGTAGCAGGAGAAAAGAAAGAATATCCGGAAGGACTTACAGTTAAAGAACTGATTGAGAAAGAGGATATAGAAACACCACAGTATGTTACAGTAACTATCAATGATGAATTCGTAGAAAGTGGAGCTTTTGAATCCACAGAAGTGAAAGACGGTGATGAAATCGAATTCCTGTACTTCATGGGAGGAGGAGCAAGATAATGGCATTTACGAATGAACAGTTAGAGCGTTATTCCCGTCATATCATCCTCAAAGAGGTTGGTGCCAAAGGACAGAAAAAACTCCTGAACGCCAGTGTACTGATTATTGGGGCAGGTGGACTTGGAGCACCGGCAGCTATGTATCTGGCGGCAGCAGGTGTAGGAACGATCGGAATTGCCGATGCGGATGAAGTTGATCTTTCCAATCTTCAGAGACAGGTTATCCATACAACAGCAGACCTTGGAAAAGCAAAAGTAAAGTCGGCAAAAGAAACCATGCAGGCAATCAATCCGGATGTCAAAGTAAATACATATCGCAAGTTCATCACATCCGAGAATATCATGGATATCATCAAAGACTACGACTTTATTATTGACGGAACCGATAACTTTCCGGCAAAATTCCTGATCAATGATGCCTGTGTCATGGCACAGAAACCATTCTCTCATGCAGGAATCATCCGTTTCAAAGGCCAGCTTATGACCTATGTTCCAGGAGAAGGACCTTGTTATAGATGTGTATTTAAAGATCCGCCGCCGAAGGACGCAGTACCGACTTGTAAACAGGCTGGCGTTATCGGAGCTATGGGTGGAGTCATCGGAAGCCTTCAGGCAATGGAAGCAATCAAATACATTATCGGCAAAGGAGAACTTCTCACAGGAAGACTTCTTACCTATGATGCACTGTCTATGACTTTCCGTACCATTAAACTTCCAAAGAACCATGACTGCCCGGTATGCGGTGATCATCCTACTATCACGAAACTGATTGATTACGAGCAGGCCGAGTGCGATATGCATATGTAAATTTATATAACCTCACGTGTGCGTGATCAAATATTTCATCGAAGGCAGCGAGAGCGTGTCTTCGGTGAACTGTTTATCGTGTACACGCAGTTATTAGAGGAGTTCATATTATGAAATTATATCTTAAGAAATCAGACTACAACACCATCCTGGAGCACTGCACCGCCGGCCTCCCAAATGAATCCTGCGGCCTCCTTGCAGGAACAGAAGAAGACGAGGAGATCACCGTCACAAAGGTCTATCTCCTCACAAATGTGGATGCCAGCAGAGAACATTTTTCCATGGATCCCAAAGAGCAGCTTGCAGCGCTCAAAGATGCCAGAGCAAACGGATACAAGATCATTGGAAACTTCCATTCCCATCCGGAATCCCCATCCCGCCCATCCGAAGAAGACAAACGCCTGGCATTTGACCCGACCATTGAATACCTTATCCTCTCCCTTATGGAAGAAGGAAATCCGGTACTCAAAGCATTCGGAATCGACAAAGAAAAAAATGTCACGATCCACGAGATTGAGATCACAGAATAAAGTAAGGAAGAAAAAACCATGAGCAAACCCTTACAGGTAAAACACTTACATACAGATGTCCTGATCATAGGCGGCGGAACTGCAGGCTGTTATGCCGCACTCACAATCAGCAGAAACTCTGGACTTAATATTCTTGTTGCAGAAAAGGCAAATATCAAACGAAGCGGCTGTCTTGCAGCAGGTGTCAACGCGATCAACGCCTATATTGTAAAAGGCCGCCGACCACAGGACTACGTAGATTACGCAACTAAAGATGCGGCAGGAATCGTCAGAAACGACCTCCTTCTGACAGCCACAGAAGAATTTAACGAAGTAACGGCAGATATGGAAAAACTTGGTCTCGTGATCCTTAAAGATGAAAACGGAGACTATGTGGCAAGAGGAAACCGTAACATTAAGATCAATGGCGAAAACTTCAAACCACTTCTTGCGGATGCCGTATATAAAAGTGAAAACGTAGATGTTCTCAACTACGTAAACATCACAGACCTTCTTACGGAAAATGGAAGAGTCTACGGAGCTGTCGGTTTTTCCATCATGGAAGAAACTGCCTATGTGATCCATGCGAAAGCTGTTCTGATCGCAACAGGCGGAGCTGCCGGTCTCTACAAACCAAACAATCCGGGATTTTCCAGGCATAAGATGTGGTATCCTCCATTCAATACAGGAGCCGGATACGCAATGGGAATCCGTTCCGGTGCCGAGATGACAACCTTTGAGATGCGCTTTATCGCACTTCGCTGTAAAGATACGATTGCTCCGACAGGAACCATCGCACAGGGCGTGCAGGCAAAGCAGGTCAACTCCAAAGGCGAAGTCTACGAGCATATTTATGGTCTGACTACCAGCCAGCGTGTGTATGGAACCGTCAAAGAAAACCAGCTTGGTCATGGCCCGTGTTACCTTAAGACTTCCGGTATCACATCCGAACAGGATCAGGATCTTCTCAAAGCATACCTGAACATGGCACCGAGCCAGACCCTCAAATGGATCGAGAGCGGCAAGATGCCGAACGAACAGGACGTAGAGATCCAGGGAACAGAACCGTACATCGTAGGTGGTCATACAGCCAGTGGATTCTGGGTAGATACCAGAAGAGAGACTACCATCCACGGACTTTATGCAGCCGGTGATGTGGCAGGCGGATGTCCTCAGAAATATGTAACCGGTGCTCTGGCAGAGGGCAAGATCGCCTCTCTCGCAATCATCGAACAGTTAAAAGACGATCACAGTGAAGAAACATCCGAAATCGAAAAACAGGCACAGATGATCCTTGCTGACTACGAAAAGATCCGCAATGGAGAAAACGGTCTGTTTACCATCGACGAACTGGAAGAAGCCATGCAGAAAGTCATGGACGAATATGCAGGTGGAATCGCCAGCAACTATCAGTTCAATGAGAAACAGTTAAATCTTGCAGAAGAAAAAATTACAAGATTAAGTGAACTGGCAGATCAGGTCGGTGCAGAAGATATGCATGAACTTCTTTTTGCATACGAATTAAAAGAAAGACTTCTTGTCTGTCAGGTGCTGATCGAGCATCTTAAGAATAGAAAAGAAACCAGATGGCATTCTTTCAATGAGAATCTAGATCATCCGGAAACAGACCAGAAGTTTGAAAAATATGTAAATTCCAGAATGGAAGACGGAAAGATTCGTATTCTGTTCCGGGATCTGGTAAAGGGGGATACTTATGAGCATACGAATTCGTGAAGAGCGATGTGTCGGCTGCGGTAAATGTCAGGAAGTATGTCCTGGTACCCTGATTCAGATCATAGACAGAAAAGCAGTCATGAAATACCCGAAAAACTGCTGGGGCTGCGTTTCCTGCGTAAAAGAATGTAAGGCAGGAGCCATTGAATTTTATCTTGGCGCAGATATCGGTGGTATGGGTGGAACCATGAATGTTACCCAGAAAGGTGATCTCCTCAACTGGAGCATCACCAGATCTGACGGCAGTGGACTGGTCATCAGCGTTGACCGGCGAAATTCCAATAAATATTAGTACAGGAGTAGAACTATGAGCGGATTATCACATTTAGATGAACTGGAAGCAGAAGCAATATATATTATCCGGGAAGTGGCAGCAGAATGCGAAAAACCTGTTATGCTTTATTCCATTGGAAAAGACAGCTCAGTGATGCTTCATCTCGCACTGAAAGCCTTTTATCCGGAAAAACCACCTTTCCCGTTTTTACATGTAAATACAACCTGGAAATTCAAGGAAATGATCGAGTTTCGTGACAAGACAGCAAAAGATCTTGGAATCGAAATGCTGGAATATATCAATGAGGACGGTGTGAAGCAGGGAATCAACCCATTTGACAACGGATCCGCTTATACTGATATCATGAAAACACAGGCTTTGAAGCAGGCCCTCAACAAATACGGATTTACCGCAGCATTCGGAGGCGGCCGTCGTGATGAGGAAAAGAGCCGTGCCAAAGAGAGGATCTTTTCTTTCCGTAATGAAAACCACGCCTGGGATCCGAAGAACCAGAGACCGGAGATGTGGAAACTTTACAATACAGAGATCAACAAAGGCGAGAGTATCCGTGTTTTCCCAATCTCCAACTGGACAGAGAAAGATATCTGGCAGTACATAAAAAGAGAAAATATTCCGATTGTGCCTCTTTACTTTGCAAAAGAGCGTCCGGTAGTTTATCGTGACGGCAACATCATTATGGTAGATGATGACCGTATGCGTCTGAAACCTGGCGAGAAACCGGAAATGAAAAAAGTCCGTTTCCGTACCCTGGGCTGTTATCCACTGACCGGCGGTATCCTTTCTGATGCAGATACCCTTGATGCGATCATCGATGAGACATTAAGTTCTGTTGAATCTGAGAGAACCAGCCGAATCATTGATTCTGACGGCGGTGCAGCCAGCATGGAAAAGAGAAAGAGAGAGGGGTACTTCTAGATGAGTGGTTTACTGAAATTTATTACCTGCGGTAGTGTGGATGATGGAAAATCTACACTGATCGGACATATACTTTACGATTCCAAGCTGCTTTATGCAGACCAGGAAAAAGCCCTGATCCTTGACAGTAAGGTAGGATCCAGAGGCGGTGCGATCGACTATTCACTTCTTCTGGATGGTCTGATGGCAGAGAGAGAACAGGGCATCACTATTGATGTTGCCTATCGCTATTTTACAACAGATAAGAGAAGCTTCATCGTTGCAGATACACCGGGACATGAAGAATATACAAGAAACATGGCAGTTGGTGCTTCTTTTGCACAGCTTGCAATCATCCTTGTCGATGCAAAACAGGGTGTTCTGGTACAGACAAGACGCCACAGCCGTATCTGTGCCCTGATGGGAATCCATCACTTTGTATTTGCAGTCAACAAGATGGACCTTGTAGGTTACAGCGAAGAAAGATTCAATGAGATTGTAAAAGACATCAATGAACTTTCAGAAAATCTTGGACTTCAGGATGTTGTGATCATTCCGGTCAGTGCAACAGAAGGAGACAATGTAACTGTAAAATCTGAGAACATGCCTTGGTATACAGGCAAAACACTTTTGGATCATCTGGAAACAGTCGATGTGACAGAGACAGAGAGCGAAGCAGGATTCTACATGCCGGTTCAGAGAGTCTGCCGTCCTAACCACGAATTCCGTGGTTTTCAGGGACAGATTGAAAGTGGTAAGATCAAAGTCGGACAGACTATCACTACACTTCCAAGCAATGAGACTGCAACGGTAAAATCTCTTCTGAACGGAAGTACTTCCGTAGAGGAAGCAGTGACAGGACAGGCAGTAACGATCCAGCTTGATAAAGAAGTAGATGTCAGCCGAGGCTGCGTACTCACTGACCAGGCCCGGCTCTCCGTAGCAAAAAGCTTTACTGCAACACTTCTCTGGATGGATGACAGTAAGCTGACACTTGGAAAAGAGTATCTGGTCAAACTGGGAACCAAGAGAATTCCTGGATTCATCCGTAGCATTAAATATAAAATCGATGTCAATACAGGTGAACATATCTCAGCAGATCATATTGAGAAAAATGAGATTGCTCTGTGTGAGATCGAACTGGCTGAGAAGATCGTTCTTGACGAGTTTAAGAAACACAAGACACTTGGCGAGATGATCCTGATCGACCGCGTAAGCCATATGACATCTGCCTGTGGTGTGCTTGAAACAGTAGAAAATGACGGAGAGAAACCATATTTCCAGAAAGATGATATCAAAGTCGGTGGTTATGTATTTGAAGAATTTTATTTTAATCTTGAAAATGCGATGATGTCCAAAGCTGGTTCTGATAAGAAGACTTATCATGTCGGTGACGAAGTGCCGGCTGTTGGGGACAGCTTCAAATATCCAGAATATTTTGATATTCTTTCTGTAGAGGATGGCGCAGCAGTTTTGATCCGCGATGGCAAGGTGGAAGATATTCAGAAGATTGAAGACTATCGTTATGTAGGACTTCCGGTTGTAGATGAGAGAGGAATGGCATTGCTCGTGAAGAGCAGAGCGGATCTTGAAAAATTCCTTGCGGAAGCAAAAGAGGTTACGGTAGAGAAACGCTCTGAGGTACACAATAAATGGTTTAGATTTGAAACATACAGGAAGGTTGTTTGTACGGACAACTTTTGGGTAATTTAAGGGTACTTCCTTAATAGGTTTGTGTATTAAAAATTATAATAATACATAACGGTATAATAAACAGAATGATAATTTTGCAAAAACACAATAAAAAAGATTTAACCTCTTTTTTATTGTGTTTTTTGATTATCTGTGGTATATTTATTTCAGATAAAAAATAATTCATGCCGAGACAGGAGAGCATATTGGAAACAGTGGATCGCTGTTTTACTTGTGCTCATTTTTTTTGCAAAGAACAGTGGGGAAGGAACTTAAGATGGAACGTATATTCTGGGAGGCAGTAGAAGAAAACCCAATCATAGCAGCAGTGAAAAATATGGAAGATCTGGAGAAGTGTTGCAGCCTTTCAGATATACATGTGGTGTTTATTTTATTTGGAGATATCTGTTCTATTGCCGACATTGTACAAAAGGTTAAAGAAGCGGGTAAGATTGCGATGATCCATGTTGACCTGATCGGAGGATTAAGTACGAGAGAAATTGCTGTTGAATTTTTAAAGAATAATACAGAAGCTGATGGAATCATTACGACAAAGCCGGCATTGGTCCGAAAGGCCAGAGAACTTTCTATGTATACGGTACTTCGTTATTTCCTTTTGGATTCGATGGCATACGAGAATATTCTCTCACAGCAGCACAGTGTACATCCTGATTTCATTGAAGTTCTTCCAGGTGCAATGCCAAAAGTTATACATAGACTGTGTGCTGAAATCAAAGTGCCTGTGATCGCTGGAGGTCTGATCACTGACAAAGAATCCGTGATGGGAGCCCTCACTGCCGGAGCGACAGCCGTCTCTTCAACCAATCATAAAGTGTGGAATTTGTAATTCCAGTACACTTTTAAAAGGGAGGTTTTTATATGAACAAATATATTATGGCGCTGGATGCGGGGACAACCAGCAATCGTTGTATCTTATTTAATGAAAAAGGAGAAATGTGCAGCGTGGCACAGCGTGAATTTCACCAGTATTTTCCGAAGCCAGGCTGGGTAGAGCATGATGCGGATGAAATCTGGGCAAGCATGCTTGGTGTAGCAGTTGAAGCGATGAATATGATTGGAGCAGAGGCACGCGATATTGCGGCAATTGGTATTACGAATCAGCGTGAAACCGCAATTGTCTGGGATAAAAACACCGGTGATCCAATCTATCATGCAATCGTATGGCAGTGCCGCAGGACATCTGAGTATTGTGATTCTCTGAAAGCAAAGGGACTCACCGATAAATTCCGTATGAAGACCGGGCTGGTGATCGATGCGTATTTTTCAGCAACTAAGGTAAAATGGATTTTGGATAATGTACCGGGAGCCAGAGAAAAAGCAGAACGTGGAGACCTTCTTTTCGGAACAGTCGAAACCTGGCTGATCTGGAAACTGACCAAGGGTGCAGTACATATTACAGATTATTCCAACGCATCCCGAACAATGTTGTTTAATATCAATACGCTGCAGTGGGATGATGAAATACTTGAAGAACTGAATATCCCCAAATCTATGCTTCCGACACCAAAACCGTCCAGTTGTATTTATGGTACGGCAGATCCTTCTTTCCTGGGAGGACCAATTCCGATTGCAGGAGCTGCAGGAGACCAGCAGTCTGCATTGTTCGGACAGACTTGTTTCCAGCCAGGCGAAGCAAAAAATACATATGGTACCGGCTGCTTTCTTCTGATGAATACGGGTGAGAAACCTGTTTTTTCCGAAAATGGCCTGGTTACGACAATTGCCTGGGGCCTGGATGGCAAAGTGAATTATGCGTTGGAAGGTTCGATTTTTGTTGCAGGAGCTGCAATCCAGTGGCTTCGAGATGAAATGCGTCTGATTGATTCTGCTGAGGATTCGGAATATATGGCAAAGAAAGTCAAAGATACAAATGGTTGTTATGTCGTGCCAGCTTTTACCGGGTTGGGAGCTCCACACTGGGATCAGTATGCGAGGGGGACGATCGTTGGAATTACCCGTGGGGTAAATAAATATCACATCATCCGTGCGACGCTGGACTCTCTTGCATATCAGGTAAATGATGTGCTGCAGTCCATGAGAGCAGATTCCGGTATTCAACTGGCTTCACTTAAGGTAGATGGAGGAGCCAGTGCGAATGACTTTTTGATGCAGACGCAGGCAGATATCATTAACGCTCCGGTCAATCGTCCACGATGCGTAGAGACAACGGCCATGGGTGCTGCTTATCTGGCAGGGCTTGCTGTCAAATACTGGACCAGCAAGGAAGAAGTCCTTCAGAATTGGGCAATTGATAAGACCTTTATCCCAGAGATCACAGATGAAGCGCGAAGTAAACGCATTCGTGGATGGGAGAAAGCAGTCAAATATGCCTACGGATGGGCACGTGATGAAGAAAACTGATTACAAAAATAAAAATATATGATGGCATGAGAGAAGAGAGCCTGACATTAGATCCATGATACATGGGTTTATTTGTCGGGCTTTTTCTTATATAGAATTCAACAATGAGGAGGAAAATAAAAATGGAAAAATATGATGTGATCATTATTGGTGCTGGAGTTACCGGTACGGCAGTTGCAAGAGAACTGTCCCGTTATCAGATAAAAACCTGTGTACTGGAAAGGGAGGAAGATGTATGTTGTGGAACTTCCAAAGCAAACAGTGCGATCATTCATGCCGGTTACGATGCAGAACCGGGAACTTTGAAAGCAAAATTAAATGCAAGAGGAAATCTGCTGATTGGAGAACTGGCTGAAAAACTGGATTTTCCATTTAAACGGAATGGTTCTCTTGTGCTATGTCTGGACGAAAAAGACTATCCAAATCTACAGAAGCTTTATGAAAAAGGAATTACAAATGGGGTAAAGAAGCTTCGGATTTTGAATCATGATGAAGTGCTGGAGATGGAACCAAATGTGTCTGAAAATGTGTACGCAGCTCTGTACGCGCCAACCGGTGGAATTGTGTGTCCGTTTAATATGACGATTGCTTTTGCGGAAAATGCCTGTGTCAATGGAGTGGAGTTTCGTTTTGATACAGAAGTATTAAACATTTCACGGATTTCTTCTGGTACAGAGAACTGGAAAATTGAAACAACCAGTGGTACTTATGAAACAAAATGTATTATTAATGCAGCTGGAGTCTATGCTGATCGTTTTCATAATATGGTCAGCGAAAAGAAAATTCATATTATACCACGTAAAGGTGAATACTGTCTCCTTGACAAAAGTGTAGGCAGCCATGTGAGTCATACAGTTTTTGCACTCCCGGGAAAATTTGGTAAAGGTGTTCTGGTTACGCCTACTGTTCATGGAAATCTGCTGATTGGTCCAACTGCACAGGATATTGAAAATAAAGAAGGAACAAATACAACAAGAGATGGGCTGGATCAGGTACTTATCAAATCCTCCAACAGCGTCAGAAATATTCCGACAAGACAGGTGATCACATCTTTTGCAGGTCTTCGAGCCCATGAAGACGGAGATGATTTTATTATTGGAGAAACGGAAAAAGATTTTATAGACTGTGCCGGAATTGAATCCCCGGGATTATCCAGTGCACCGGCAATCGGAGAAATGGTTGCAGATATTCTTGAGAAAAAATATGACCTGAAAGAAAAAGAAAACTTTGTATCAACAAGAAAAGGTATTGCTGACCTGAATGCAATGTCGCTTGAAGAGAGAAACGAATATATTCGTCGCAATCCGGCTTATGGAAATATTATTTGCCGATGTGAAATGGTAAGCGAAGGGGAAATTATTGATGCGATCAAAAGACCTGTTGGAGCCAGATCCCTTGATGGTGTCAAACGACGTACCAGAGCAGGCATGGGACGATGTCAGGCAGGCTTCTGTTCACCGAGAACAATGGAAATTCTTGCGAGAGAACTTGAAACTCCAATTGGAAAAATTACAAAATGTGGCGGAGATTCCAGAATCATTGAAGGCGTAAATAAAGATTCATTTCAGGAGGGAAACAAATGAAAACATATGATATTGTAATCATTGGTGGTGGCCCGGCAGGATTGTCGGCAGCTGTTGCAGCACGAAAGAATGGAACAGAAAGTATTTTGATTCTTGAAAGAGACAAGGAACTCGGAGGAATTCTGAATCAGTGTATTCACAATGGATTTGGTCTTCATACATTTCAGGAAGAATTGACAGGACCGGAATATGCTGGACGTTTTATCACACAGGTTATTGAATTGGGAATAAAGTATAAATTACACACTATGGTCATGGATATCAGTGCTGACAAGGTTATAACAGCGATGAACCGTGAAGATGGAATGTTTCAGATCCAGGCAAAAGCAGTGATTCTTGCAATGGGATGCAGAGAACGTTCCCGGGGAGCACTTAATATTCCGGGATACCGTCCGGCAGGCATTTTTTCGGCAGGAACTGCACAGCGTCTTGTTAACATTGAGGGATATCTTCCAGGACGCAAAGTTGTGATTCTTGGATCAGGTGATATTGGTCTGATCATGGCAAGAAGAATGACTCTGGAAGGTGCAGAAGTACAAGTTGTTGCAGAACTGATGCCATATTCCGGCGGATTGAAGCGAAATATTGTACAGTGTCTGGATGATTTTGGAATTCCGCTGAAACTTAGCCATACTGTAATCGATATAAAAGGAAAAGAAAGAGTGGAGGGTATTACTCTTGCAGAAGTAGACAAGTCAGGTAAGCCAATTCCTGGAACAGAGGAAGAATATGAATGTGATACGCTGCTTCTTTCGGTTGGTTTGATTCCGGAAAATGAAATTTCACGTGGAATGGGAGTTGAACTGAATCCGGTCACTTCAGGCCCAAGGGTAAATGAAAGCCTGGAAACAAATATGGAAGGTGTTTTTGCATGTGGAAATGTACTTCATGTTCATGATCTGGTGGATTTTGTATCGGAAGAGGCTGCAGCTGCCGGACGGAATGCATCCATGTATGTTCGGAGAAAAGAGAATGCAGGTGAATCCTATAAAGATGCACGAGAAATACTTTTGGTGCCAGAAGCAGGAGTAAGATATACGGTTCCTTCCGTGATTCGCATAGAACATATGGCAAAAGAGCTGACAGTTCGTTTCCGCGTCGGCGGAGTATATAAAAACTGTTATATCAGCTGTTATTTAGGTAAAGAGAGAATTATCCACAGAAAACGTCCGGTAGTGGCACCTGGTGAGATGGAACAGATCAAACTGACAAAAGAACAGCTGCTGGGATATCCATATGCAGATAAAATCACACTTAAAATTGAGGAGGCATAGAGTATGGAGACGAGAAATCTGACATGCATTGGCTGTCCAATGGGCTGCCCGCTTACAGTGAAAATAGAAAATGGAACCGTATTAAGTGTAGAAGAAAATACCTGTAAAAGAGGTGCAATATATGGAAAGAAGGAGGTAACAGATCCGACTCGTATTGTAACAACAACCGTTCACGTATCTGGTGGTGTTGAAAATATGGTATCTGTCAAAACACAGAGCGATATTCCAAAAGATAAAATTTTTGACTGTATTCATGCACTTAAAAATATTACTGTTTCTGCACCTGTGCATATCGGAGATGTGATTCTTAAAGACATTGCGCATACAGGTGTCGCCATCATCGCAACTAAAAATGTCGAGTAAATCCATTCAATTCCATTGACAATTCAGCATGAAAAGTCTATCATAAAAACAATGTGTTTTCCTGAAAATCCACCTCAGACAGGGGTGGATTTCGTTCAGGAAAGGGTATCATACATCAACAAAGGAGAATTACATATCATGACAATATCCATGATAGGCATCGATCATGACAGAGCGCCCGTAGATATCCGGGCTTTGTTTGCGTTTACAAAGAAAAATGCCGGTGAAGCAATGGAAAAACTCAAAGAGACAGCAGGAATCCATGGCTGTATCATACTTTCAACCTGCAATCGTCTTGAAATTTGGGCAAGCCACGAAGACGACCAGGAACTTTCTCTTTACCAGTGTCTTTGCCAGCTTAAAAATATACAGGATGATTCTTATGAATCTTATTTTGTTTCAAGAACAGACCGTGAGGCTGCAGAACATCTTTTTTATCTGGCAGGAGGACTGAAATCTCAGATTCTGGGTGAAGATCAGATCCTGACGCAGATTAAAGATGCACTGAACCTTGCAAGGGAACATTTTACGACAGATAGTACACTGGAAGTCCTTTTTCGCATGGCTGTTACAGCCGGAAAGAAAATCAAGACAGAAGCACCACTTGCACATGGAAATCCATCGGTTATCCATCAGGCGGTCAGTCACCTGAAAGAGCAGGGATATGATATGCATGGAAAAATCTGCATGGTGATCGGAAATGGTGAAATGGGAAAAGTTGCAGCACAGACTTTGCGGGATGCAGGGGCAAATGTAACGGTAACTGTCCGTCAGTACCGCAGCGGTATGGTAAGTATTCCGATAGGATGCAGCCGCATTCATTATGGAGAACGCATGAACTTTTTGCCAAACTGCGATATTGTAGTCAGTGCGACCGCCAGCCCGAATTTTACTTTGCGGGAAGAATTGTTCCGGGACATTACGATCCGGAAGCCACTTTTGCTTTTGGATCTTGCGGTTCCGAGAGACATTGAACCATCTCTGGGCAGAAAAGAAAATATTACGCTTTATGATATGGACAGCTTCCATACAGAAAAACTGTCACCGGAAGCCAATGAGAGTCTGGTCAGGGCAGCTGCAATCGTAGAAGAACAGATGGCTGAATTTTTTCAGTGGCTGGATGGAAGAGATGTAATTCCGAGAATTCAGGAGATTAAGGCAGAGGCTGTTCAGGATTTGAATCTCCGTATTGAAAAGATACTCAAAAAGACACCTATGCAGGAAGAAGACAGAGTGCAGCTTCTCGAGGCAGTGGATACCGCAGCAGGAAAAGTTGTCAATAAAATGATCTTTGGGCTCAGAGACAGCCTGAATCAGGAAGCTTTTCTGGAATGTGTGGCAGGATTGGAGAAAGTATATGAAGAATAAACGATATTTTCCGATGTTTATTGATCTGTCCGATAAAAAGATTGTTGTAGTTGGTGGCGGAAATATTGCGACCAGGAGAATAAGGACATTGCTGCAGTTTACAAGAAATATTACGGCAATTGCACCGAAATCGACTATGGAGCTGCAGGAACTTGGCAAAACCGGTTATGTCAATCTGATTACACGTCCGGTAAAAAGGTCAGATTTTGATATGGCATATATGGTGATCGCAGCTACAAACGACTGGAAATTAAACGATGAGATATACCGTGTCTGTAAAGAAGAGGGAATTTATGTCAATGTTGCAGACGATAAGAGTAAATGCGATTTCTATTTCCCGGGTATTTATATGAAAGATGAAGTTGTGATCGGAATTACCGCCAGTGGCCTGGATCACAGCAGAGCCAAAAAAGTCCGCTTGGCAATTCAGGAAGCAATGGAGGCATCAGATGATACAGACAACAGCGAAGAATAAAGTTATTATCGGAAGTAGAGAGAGCCGTCTTGCTGTTTTACAGAGTGAGATGGTACGTGATTACATAAAAGAACAGCATCCGGGACTGGATGTTGAAATTCTTACAATGAAAACAACTGGAGACAAAATCCTTGACCGGACACTTGACAAAGTTGGCGGAAAAGGCCTTTTTGTAAAAGAACTGGACAAGGCATTGCTGGAAGGCAGAACAATGCTGTCTGTGCACAGTCTGAAAGACATGCCGATGGAAGTTCCGGAAGATCTGCCACTGCTTGCTTTTTCCAGAAGAGAGGATCCGAGAGATGTTCTGGTGCTGCCGGAGGGTGCAGCCAGCCTGGATCCTTTGAAACCTCTGGGCTGTTCCAGTCTTCGTCGCACTTTGCAGCTGCAAACAATTTATCCGGATATGAAAGTGAAAAGTATCAGGGGAAATCTTCAGACAAGACTGCGTAAGCTGGATGCAGGAGAATATGCGGGGCTGATCCTTGCGGCAGCAGGCCTGAAGCGTCTGGGCCTGGAAAAAAGAATTCATCGTTATTTTTCAGTAGATGAGATTCTTCCGGCAGCCGGACAGGGGATTCTTGCCGTACAGGGACATAAAGGCCTGAAATATGAATATCTGAGTGGATATAAGGACGAGGATGCATGGATAGCAGGCACTGCAGAAAGAGCTTTTGTCAGATATCTGGATGGAGGCTGTTCCTCACCGGTTGCTGCATTTGGTATTGTGGAAGGTGAGGAGCTGTTTCTTCGAGGACTTTATTACAGGGAAAAAGATGGCAGATATTTTAAAGACAGTATCCGAGGACCAAAGACAGAAGCGGCCCGCCTGGGTATGTGTCTGGCCGAACAAATGAAGCGTGAGCATGAAGAACAGGAGAACGACAAATATACAGGAGGAGAGCCAGTATGAAAAAAGGAAAAGTGTGGCTTGTGGGAGCCGGACCGGGTGATATCGGGCTTTTCACACTGAAAGGTATGGAAGTGCTTCAGCAGGCGGAGGTCGTGGTATATGACAGCCTGGTGGGGCAGGGGGTCCTTGCAAAAGTGCCGACCACGGCTCGTCTGATCGATGTAGGAAAACGTGCTGATAAGCATACGATGCCACAGGAACAGATCAATCAGGTATTGCTTGAAGAAGCGCAGAAAGGTCAGCGCGTGGTTCGCTTGAAAGGAGGAGACCCGTTTCTTTTTGGAAGGGGTGGAGAAGAACTGGAACTTCTGACTGTAAATGGTATTCCCTATGAAATCGTTCCAGGTGTGACTTCATCCATTGCAGTTCCTGCATATAATGGAATTCCGGTAACGCACAGGGATTTTTGCTCTTCTGTGCATATTATTACCGGACACAGACGTGCCGGAAAGGAATACGATATAGATTTTAAAGCTCTGGTCAATACAAAGGGAACTCTGGTATTTCTGATGGGTATTGCGGCACTGTCAGATATTTGTTTTGGTTTACTTGAAGCTGGAATGGATCCGGCTATGCCGGCGGCCGTTCTCCAAAAGGGAACTACGGCAGATCAAAAGAGGGTGGTGGCAACCGTAGCAACTCTGAAGGAGGAAGTAGACCGTCAGGGAATAGAAACACCGGCGATCATTGTTGTCGGAAAGGTATGCAGACTTGCAGATGAATTTGGCTGGTATGAAAAACTTCCTCTTGCAGGATGGAAAGTTCTTGTAACCCGTCCAAAGGGGCGTAGTTCACGAACCGCGGAGGAATTGCGCAGAAGGGGCGCGGAAGTTCTGGAACTTCCATCAATTCGAACAGTTCCGCTTGAAGATCAGAGTACACTTGTTCATGCATTTGAGGAAATTTCCTCTTACCAGTGGATCGTATTTACCAGTCCGACCGGAGTGGAAATCTTTTTTGATGAGCTGAAAAAAGCACATAAAGATATTCGCAGCCTGGCAGGAGCACAGATTGCTGCAATCGGTCAGGGCACGGCAAAAGTTCTGGAAGACAGGGGCATTCTTGTTGATCTGATTCCGGAAGTTTATGATGGCGAATCACTTGGCGAAGCACTGGCAGTGAAACTTCAAGGAGGAGAGAAGATTCTCCTGCCGAGGGCGAGAAAAGGCAATCAGAAGCTTGTAAAGATTCTTAAGGAACAAGGTGGACAGGTCAGTGATATTCCAACCTATGATACAGTATATGAGAAAAGCAGTCTGATTCATATTGACAGGGAAATTGAAAGTGATTCCATAGATTGTGTAGTATTTACAAGCGCATCTACTGTAAAAGGATTTGTAGAGAGTACCGGGCTTTTGGATTACTCCAAAGTTACTGCGGCATGCATTGGAAAACAGACAAAAGCTGCGGCAGACGATTATGGAATGCAGACATATATGTCAGAAAAAGCAACCATTGATTCGCTTGTAGAACTGGTTGTTAAAATAAAAAACAGATAAGGTAAACAAATAAGGAAGAGGTGCATTAAAATGGATCTGATTCAGAGACCAAGAAGACTTCGTGGAAGTGAAACATTACGTAAAATGGTAAGAGAAACAAGAATTGATAAATCATCGCTGATCTATCCGCTTTTTGTAAAAGAAGGTACTGGAATTGAAGAGGAAATTCCGTCTATGGAGGGACAGTACCGTTACAGTGTGGATCGTCTTCCATATGAACTGGAACGTCTGCAGAAAGCAGGAGTCAGCAGCATCATGCTTTTCGGTATTCCAGATCATAAAGATGAAGTGGGCAGTGGCGCATATGATGAATACGGAATTGTTCAGAAAGCACTGAGAGAGGCCAGAAGACAGTTCCCGGATCTTTACTATATTACAGATGTATGTATGTGTGAATATACTTCTCATGGCCATTGTGGTGTGCTCTGCGGACATGAGGTTGAAAATGATGCGACGTTAGATCTGCTTGCAAAGACAGCACTCTCTCATGTAGAGGCAGGTGCTGATATGGTGGCGCCTTCCGATATGATGGATGGCCGTGTGCGTGCAATCCGTGAGTGCTTGGATAAAGCAGGACATAAAGAAACACCAATCATGTCTTATGCAGTCAAATATGCATCGGCTTTTTATGGCCCGTTTCGTGATGCGGCAGGTTCTGCACCATCTTTTGGAGACCGTAAAAGTTACCAGATGGATTACCATAATCGTCGTGAAGGAATGAAAGAGGCACTGACAGATATTGAAGAAGGTGCAGATATTATTATGATCAAGCCGGCAATGTCTTATCTTGATATGGTTTCAGAAGTATCAAAAGCAACCAATGTACCGATCGCAGCGTACAGTGTCAGCGGTGAATATGCCATGGTCAAGGCTGCCGCTAAAATGGGCTGGATCGATGAAGAAAAAATCGTCTGCGAAATGGCAGCAAGTGCATACAGAGCAGGTGTGAATATATATCTTACCTATTATGCAAAAGAACTTGCACGTTTTATTGATGAAGGGAGAATTGGATAATGGGAAGATCAGAAGAATTATTTGAACGGGCGGTCAAAAGAATTCCGGGAGGGGTTAACAGTCCGGTAAGAGCTTATGGTGCAATTGGAATGGCACCGAGATTTATCAAACGTGCGGATGGATGCCATATTTATGATGTAGATGATAACTGTTATGTTGATTATATTGACTCCTGGGGACCAATGATCCTTGGACATAATTTTCCAGAAATCCGGGAGGCAGTGGTAAAAGCATGTGCGGAAGGCTTGAGCTTTGGATGTGCTACAGAGATTGAAGTGGAAATGGCAGAATTTATCTGTGAGCATCTTCCACATGTGGAAATGGTACGTATGGTAAATTCCGGTACAGAAGCAGTTATGAGTGCGATCCGTGCAGCCAGAGGCTATACAGGAAGGGACAAAATCATTAAATTTGCCGGATGTTACCATGGACACAGTGATGCGCTGCTGGTAAGTGCCGGTTCTGGTGTGATGACGAGTGGGGTCCCAGACAGCGCCGGTGTACCAAAGGGATGTACCCAGGATACGATGACCGCGGTCTATAATGATCTTGACAGTGTAAAAGCTCTTTTGGAGCAGGCAAAAGGACAGGTTGCAGCGGTGATCGTTGAACCGGTAGCTGCCAACATGGGTGTGGTTGCTCCGAAAAAAGGTTTTCTGGAAGGCCTTCGTACTTTGTGCGATCAGCATGGAACACTGTTGATCTTTGATGAGGTTATTACAGGATTTCGTCTGGCATTTGGCGGTGCCGCTGAATATTTTGGCGTAACACCGGATATGGTGACTTACGGCAAGATCATAGGTGCGGGTATGCCGGTGGGAGCATATGGCGGAAGAAGAGAAATCATGGAAATGGTTTCTCCTGCAGGTCCGGTATATCAGGCTGGTACTTTAAGTGGAAATCCGATTGCAATGGCAGCAGGACTTACACAGCTGAAATATCTGTATGAACATCAGGAAGTATATAAGGATCTGGAAGAAAAAGGCCAGAAACTGTATGGAGGAATTGAAGAGATCCTGAAAGAGGCAGGAAGTGAATATCATGTAAATCATGTTTCTTCTCTGGGAAGCCTGTTTTTTGCAAAAGAAGAAGTGGTGGATTATACTTCAGCCAAGTCTTCTGATACAAAAGCATTTGCAGATTATTTCCTAGCCATGCTGAAACAGGGAATCCATCTGGCACCTTCTCAATTTGAAGCAATGTTCCTTTCAACAGCGCATTCCGATGAAGTACTTGAAGATACACTTACCAAGATCCGAAATTACTTTATGTAAAGTACGTAAGAAAATACACATTCAACAGAGAATGTCAACTTGTTCTTGCAAATGAATTGTGCTATAATTAGGACACCAAATGCGGATAGAGCTTTCGCACATATTCATCGAATTTTAGGAGGCAGTATAATGGGGAACAAGAAATATGTGGCCTATGTGGGTACATACACTTATGGTACCAGTAAGGGCATTCAGGTTTATGATGTAGATGTGGAGAATGGTAAACTGATCGAACGAAGCGAAGTTAACGTCAGCAATGCATCTCACACAGCAGTTTCCAAAAACGGTAAGTATCTGTATTCTATTGAGGACGAGGGTGTTGCGGTATTCAAACGTGACGAGAACGGAGACCTTGTTCGAATTAACAGTGTAGGAATTGACGGCATGAGAGGCTGTTTCCTTGCTACAGATGTGGACGGTCGTTATCTTTATGTTGCGGGATATCACGATGGCAAAGTAACGGTTGTACATACACATAAAGATGGAAGTCTTGGCCGTATTATGGATGGTGTATTTCATAAAGGACTTGGAAGTGTCGCAGAGCGTAACTTCCGTCCACATGTAAACTGTGTACGTCCGACACCGGATAATAAATATCTTTGTGCAGTTGACAATGGAATTGATCAGGTTAAGATCTATCGGATCAACAAAAGACGCCATAAACTGGAATTAGTAGATATTCTTCGCTGCCCGAGAGAGAGTGGACCAAGAATCATTCGTTTCAGTGCTGATGGAAAGTATGCATATATTCTGTTCGAATTAAGTAATGAGATTAAAGTTTACAGTTATGATGGAAGTGGAAACAATCCGGAATTTGAACTTCTGCAGAGTGTTTCTACATTGAGTAAGCAACATGACAAGGATGCGATTCACAATGCGGCTTCCGGTCTGGCACTTGCTCCTGATGGCAAACATCTTTTCTGCACAACAGCTGGTGAAAACACAGTCTCCATGTATGAGATTGATGCAGAAACCGGACTTCTGGAGAAAAAGTTCACTCTGCCGATCAGCGGTGATTATCCGAAGGATATAGTAATCTTCCCTGACAATCAGCATATTGCTGTTGCGAACCATGCAAGTAATACAATCACAACATTCAAAGTGGATTATGAGAAGAATATTATTGTGATGAATGATAAACCACATAAAATTGAAACTCCAAACAGTATTCATATGTGGCCGGTACCACAGGACTTTGATGCTGTTGAACCTTTAGCTGATGCAGAAGCTGAGCAGGAGTGATTTTTCTCATATATATTTGTAAATGTAAAGATCCCGCAGTTATGACTGCAGGATCTTTTTTGCGTTATAGAAGCGACTCTGTCTGATTTATTTTGTGTAAAATTTCTGAATATAGTCCAGACGGGAAGTCATATTGGCAAAAAGTGCATCTGTAATTGCAAGCGCACACATAGATTCAATAACGACAACTGCCCTTGGTACGATGACTGGATCGTGACGTCCATGAATTTCAAGAGAAATATTTTTGCCGTTGCATGTAGTTGTTTCCTGTGGCTGGCTAATGGAAGGGGTTGGTTTGATATAAGCACGGAGAATGATCTCGCTTCCATCACTGATACCACCCATGATGCCACCGGCGTGATTGCTTGTTTTGCTGATTTGCCCGTTTTCAAAATGAAATCCATCATTATCATCGGAACCGTTCATATGTGCAACTTCTGTACCGTCACCGATTTCGACAGCTTTAACAGCACCGACAGACATAACTGCCTGGGCAAGTACTGCATCAAGTTTTTCGAAGACAGGGCTTCCAAGACCTGCTGGGACACCTGTGATACGACACTCTACAACACCACCGGCACTGTCCTGGCTTTTCATACATTTCTCCAGATATGTACCTGCCCTGGCAGCGGCATCCGCATCTGGCATATAAAATGCATTATTGTTGATTTCTTCTGAATCAAATTTTTTGATGGAAACAGGTCCGATGGATTTTGTATAAGTACAGAAAGAAATCCCTAAAGTTTCCAGAATTTTGGAGGCAATGGCACCTGATGCCACACGCCCGATAGTTTCCCGACCGGAAGAGCGGCCGCCGCCTCGATAATCACGAAAACCGTATTTGGCATCAAAAGTATAATCTGCGTGTCCGGGACGATAGGAAAGCGCGATATTGCCGTAATCTCTGGAACGCTGGTCAGTGTTGCGGACTATTAATGAAATTGGGGTACCGGTAGTTTTTCCCTCAAAAATGCCGGAAAGGATTTCGACAAGATCGCCCTCTTTACGTGCAGTTGTGTAGCGGCTCTGACCGGGTTTGCGTCTGTCGAGAAATTTTTGGATGTCTTCTTCACAGAGAGAAAGTCCTGCCGGGCAGCCGTCCACAACAGCACCAAGCGCTTTTCCATGAGATTCCCCCCAGGTAGTTACAGTGAAATGTGTACCAAAGCTGGATTTATTCATAAGTCTTATTGAGTCCTCCCTTATTACTGTAGTCCATCTTAACATATTAAATAAAGAAAGTCTACAATTTACACTATACCACTTTAAAACATAAATTGAGTAAATTTTTTGCGAATACAATTCCGTTGGAATTGACAAAAATCCTGTCACATTTTATAATATATCCATATGACCTAAAATGAGAGTGGAAGGGGAGTGTAATCGTGGTTAGGATGTTTCGTACATCAGACGGAGCAATTCATGAAATTCAGGAACCTCAGGATGGCTGCTGGGTTGCCCTTACAAATCCTACGGCAACAGAAATCTTTGAGATATCCGAGCAGTTTCAGATAGAGGTCGATGATCTGAGAGCTCCTCTGGATGAGGAGGAACGGTCACGTATTGAGGTGGAGGATAATTACACTCTGATCCTGGTTGATGTTCCTATGATCGAGGAACGAAATGACAAGGACTGGTATGGTACGATTCCGCTGGGTATTATAGTCACAGATAAGATGATTTTTACGGTATGTCTGGAAGATACACAGGTTCTTACCAGATTTATGGAGGGACGTGTGCGTAATTTCTTTACTTATATGAAGACACGTTTTATTCTTCAGATACTGTATCGTAATTCCAGCATGTATCTGCGTTATCTGCGTATTATTGACAAGAAAAGTGAACAGGTTGAGGAAAAACTTCATTTTTCTCCGCGAAATCAGGAACTGATTGAGCTTTTGGAACTGGAAAAATCTCTGGTGTATTTTACTACTTCACTGAGATCAAATGAAGCGGTGCTCGAGAAGCTGATCAAGCTGGAGAGCATTAAGAAATATCCTGAAGATACAGAACTTCTTGAAGATGTTATCATTGAGAATACACAGGCGATTGAGATGGCGAATATATACAGCGGTATCCTGCAGAGTATGATGGATGCGTTTGCATCTGTTATATCCAATAACCTGAATGATGTTATGAAAATTTTGTCTGTGATTACGATCGTTATGAGTATTCCGACGATCATCTTTAGTGCATATGGAATGAACCTGGCACCGTCCGGAATGCCTTTCTCCAGTACGATTTGGGGATTTCTGATCGTAATTCTGGTCTCTATTGCGGCCAGTATCATTGCAGCACTTTTCCTGTCAAAAAAGAAATATTTTTGATAAGGCAGGTATTCATCTTTCCGAACAGTACTTATTAACTGAAAAAGGAGAAGAAGTGATTTTATGAATTGGATCGATAAACTGGAACGCAAATTTGGAAGACATGGTGGAATACCGAATCTGACAGTGTATATTATTATCTGTTATGTGATAGGGTATTTGCTCACTTATATGAATCCATCGCTGCTCAGTATGATGAGTCTGGATGTTTCCAAGATTCTGCAGGGACAGATCTGGCGTCTGGTCACCTGGGTGATCTATCCACCGAGCACCGGTAATTTCCTATTGTTTGCGATTTCTATTCTGTTCTTTTATTATCCGATCGGTACCTCTCTTGAGCGTACCTGGGGAAGCTTCCGGTATACATTGTATATATTTTCCGGGCTTCTCTTTGTTTTGATCGCAGCGTTTATCACTTATTTTGTGACAGGTGGATTTGTTGTGATCGATGGAATGACTTATATGATCGGTGGAAGTGTTTTTACGACCTATTATGTCAGTCTTTCTGTATTTCTTGCTTATGCGGCATGCTATCCGGATATGCAGATCCTTCTGTGGTTTGTGATCCCGATCAAAATGAAATGGATGGCATGGGTATATGGCGCGATCATTGTTTATAATATGATTTCATATGTAAGAGTTGGTCTGTGGGTTATGGCTGTTCCGATCCTTGCATCTCTCTTGAATTTTGTTCTGTTCTTTTTCAGTAACAGAAACATGTATCGGTATAATCCTAAAGAGGTACACCGACGCAGAGAGTTTAAGAAGGCAATGGCACAGAGCAGAGTAAATCCGGCAACAGGTGGCATTACCAAACATAAATGTGCAATTTGTGGTCGTACAGAGAAGGATGATCCGAATCTGGAATTTCGTTTCTGTTCCAAATGCAATGGTAATTATGAGTACTGCCAGGATCATCTGTTTACACACCAGCATGTGAAATAATGCCAATATAACGAGGAGATAAAAATATGAAAAAAAAGCCGTTTGTAACTTTGGAAAAGCTTCAGGAAATCACTGAAAAATATCCGACACCTTTTCATCTTTATGACGAAAAAGGAATTCGCGAAAATGCAAAAGCATTGAAAGAAGCTTTTGCATGGAATAAAGGATTTAAAGAATTTTTTGCAGTAAAAGCAACTCCGAATCCGTATTTGATTCAGATCCTTCAGGAATATGGCTGTGGATGTGACTGTTCTTCTATGACAGAACTGATGCTGTCCAAAGCAATCGGCTGCAAAAAAGGTGATATCATGTTTTCTTCTAATGATACACCAGAAGCAGAATTCCGTTATGCAAATGAAATCGGTGGCATTATCAATCTGGATGATATTACCCATATTAAAGCAGTTGAAAAAGCGGTCGGATATATTCCGAAGACGATCAGTTGCCGTTATAATCCAGGCGGAGTCTTTAAAATCAGCAATGATATTATGGATAACCCTGGAGATGCTAAATATGGAATGACAACGGAGCAGATTTTTGAAGCATTTCGCACTCTGAAAGCAAAAGGAGCAGAGAATTTCGGTATTCATGCATTTCTTGCCAGCAATACAGTAACGAATGAATATTATCCGATGCTCGCCAAAGTCATGTTTGAACTTGCAGTAAAGCTTCAGAAAGAAACAGGAGCACATATCGGATTTATTAACCTTTCCGGTGGAATCGGTATTCCATACAGACCGGACCAGACACCGAATGACATTCATGTGATTGGAGAGGGCGTTCGTAAAGTATACGAAGAGGTTCTTGTTCCGGCAGGAATGGGAGATGTTGCTATCTATACGGAACTTGGGCGTTTCATGATGGGACCTTATGGATGCCTTGTTACAAAAGCAATTCATGAGAAACATACACACAAAGAATACATCGGTGTAGATGCATGTGCGGTAAACCTTATGCGTCCGGCAATGTATGGCGCTTATCATCATATTACAGTTATGGGCAAGGAAGATCAGCCATGTGATCGTCTTTATGATATTACAGGTTCTCTTTGTGAGAATAATGATAAATTTGCAATTGACCGTTATCTTCCAAAGATTGATATGGGAGACCTTCTTGTTATCCATGATACAGGTGCACATGGATTTGCCATGGGATATAACTACAATGGCAAACTGAAATCTGCGGAAATTCTTCTTCATGAAGATGGAACTTTTGATATGATCCGTCGTGCGGAAACTCCAAGAGATTATTTTGCGACATTTGACTGTTTCCCGATTTATGAAAAAATACTTGAAGATGAAGACAGACTTTACAAATAAAAACAAATAAAAATATTTGTATTTCTATCTAAAATGCTTGCAATGGACTGAGAATTATGATATTATATTTTTCGGTTCATTTGCCGCTGTGGCGGAATTGGCAGACGCACTTGACTCAAAATCAAGCGGGAAACCGTGCCGGTTCGAGTCCGGCCAGCGGCATACCAAAAGCCTTGAATTTTCAAGGCTTTTTCTTTTTGTGAGAACCTTCGTGAGAACCACCAGATAACAAATCTTCAAAATGTTCATTTGCAAGCTTATTCATTTCCTGTGCTTTGTCCGACAGAGCATGTCTGTAAACAGCTTTAAGCGTTCCATCATTTCCCCATCCACCACGCTGCATGATATAAACATCCGGGATTCCTAGAGCATGAAGAATAGAAGCTGAGTAGTGCCTGAGATCATGGAAACGAAAATGAGGAAGATTGCATTTCCTTAAACATTTTTCGAATTTGTCAGTAAGCTGTCCGGGATTCAGATCAACGATTCTTCCTGGACGTTTTGGTAACCTTTCAATCACATCATCTGGAAAATCAATGTACCGGTCACCTGCAAAAGATTTCGGTGCTTTAATGATCCATTGATTGTCAATCGTGCGGACCATGTTTTTACTTACATGAACAATATTACCGTTTATATCTGATTGTTCCAGGGCACAGATCTCACCTCGTCTCATTGGACCGAAGGCTGCAAGCAGAACAGGGATTTCCAGTTCTGTTCCTTCTACAGCATTCATAAGAATTTTTACTTCTTCATCAGAAGGTATGTATAATTGAATACGTTTCTTCTTCGGCAAGGCCGTATTCAGTGCCATGGACGGCCTGTATACCCGTAATACGGCAGATACTAAGCCATGGATGTTGCGGACGGTTTTAGGGGACAATTTGACGGCCTCAAGGCTAATTGCCTTTTGAATGTCTTCCTGAGTGATGGCATCAATCTTTATTCCCATAAGTGATTGAATGTAATTTCGCTGTGTTCCCCTGTAATCTCTGATTGTGCATGGAGATAAGATATTTTCTCGTGAGGATATATAATCTTCCAGAGCTTCTCCGAATGTAAGCGATTCAGCAACAGGAGAGTGATTCTCTTTACTGGCGGCCCATTCAGCGGCCATCTGCTCACAGATCCGCTTACCTCTTTTAGTGGGATCATCACATGTAAAAGATTTTCTGATTTTTCTTTTTCCTATAGTTCCATCGGGTTTAGTATACTCTTCTGTGTGAGATAGTACCTGACATCTCCAGGAGCCAGAGGGGAGTTTCTTGGCAGTAGCCATAATATCACCTTCCTTAATTGATTTTGGGTACAAAAATAACAGCCACACAAACGTTCTGGTTGTGCGCTGCTTCCGAAGATGATACAATATTCTTGCAAAATGAGCATCTCTTCGGAGACCTGAATCGTCCTGGTGCGCCAACACTGGGGCGATTTTTATTTTATTCTAAAATATTATCTGTATCATCAGAATACAAAGAAGAACTGAGCGGTTCGTCGAGTTCAGATGATTGACGGAATTCTTCTGCAAGCATGGTTGTGTTAAATTCAGCTGTAGGATCAATTGAATTAACCAATTTTTCCAATTCATCAATTCCCACTTTAAAAAATTCTTTTCTGAGATTCACCTTGTTAAGACGACGATCATTCAATATATCGTGCAATTTCTTTTCGAGTCCAACGGCATCATTTGAAAATATAAAACTATGAACATCAAACTTGAACGGGACACTTGCACTACCTAGTTCATTAACTCTGTCCTGCGGATCTAAACGGCGAGTCATACCTATTTTGAAGACGTCCTGACCAAAAGAGCCTAGATTACTAATGATATATACATTACCAGCTTTTCCGTTTTGCAGGTTAACGATTTCTTCTTTCTTTGTAGTAACTCCTGACAGTTGCTGTTGAAGTTCAAGAATCTTTAATTTTAAATTCTGTACTTCTTCATCTGAAGAAGCTTGTTCCAGAGAAGCTTTAGCTTTTTCGATTTCTGAAACAAATTTGAGTTCTTCTTTTTCAACACGCTTTCGCTCTAATTCAAGGGCTTTGCGTTCTTCTGCCTCTTGACGCATTTGCTCTCGTAAGGCCATTTGTTCCTGACGCGCTTGTTCTTTTTTGATGTAATAATTGTATTCGATTTTGATAGCGTTAATAAACAGATATTCAATTTCACCAATGAATTTCGTTAGAGTTCCAGCGATGCTTTGATTTCCTTCTCCGGCAATTTTTAAGTATTTGGCCGTAACTAATTTAAGATCTTCAATTGATTTATCAAGCTTTTCATATTTTAAATTGTAAAGAATATTTTGTAATTCAGCTCGTAATGCAATTACAATTAAAGAATAAATAGATTTATTAGCTTTAGTTGTATAACGTGATTCATACAAACTAAGCAACTTATCTATTTGTTTTTCATTTTCTTTATATGCTTTCCGGAGTTCCTTCACATCCATAGAATGCAATTGGAGAATCACAGAAGGAGAAAGGAGATCAAAATCACTTTTGTTATGAGGATTTAGCTTGCAATTATTATATTGCACATCTGATACTAAAAAATTATTTAAAGCATATTCTACACTTTGATATAATTCTTTGCATCGAGACAACTTGTTCTTTTGAGTATTTACTTGCTTATCCAATTTTTGACGTTGATTTGACAATTCAGATATTTCATTACGTTGCTGAGAAAGCACAGAATTGTTACTAGAAATTTCTGCTGTCATTGCATCAAGTTGTTCTCTGATTTGAAAATATTCATCGGCATGTAAAAGTTGAAGTTTTTGCTTTAAAGTTTCATTTTCACTTTTGATTTTACCGATTCGGAATAAATCTAAAAAACCCATACGTTTTCCTTCCTAAAGCGAATCTACAGTAATCATCTTCATCACTGCAAATGGTTCAAAGTAAATTATATAATTGTCAACAACAGCGCATATTCCATATTTGGATTTATAACACTGTATAGCTTCTTTCAGATATTCTTCTGTAGCATCCAGAAACTCAGCCATTTCAAAAATGTTTCTACAACCAGCTTCATAGGCTCTGATCAGACCGGTTAATCCAATTTTTAGATTGTATCCGTAGAACCGTGCGCGATATTCCTGCTTACGGTTCATAATGTCGGCCTGAGCCAGGATGTCTCCGGAGCTGGTGCAGTGATGACCGATTTCCTCTGCAAGTACGCAGGATTTTTCAGCTTGAGTTTCTATATCTTTGCGGATTGCTATCCGTCTGCCACTGAGCAGACCGTCATGTTGTACAAGAGTTTTTTCTTTTACCAATAAACCGTTCTGATCAGCGGTAGTTAATAATTGTTCATATGTCAATGAGCATTGCTCCTTTAAAAATCAAATTGCAGATTTTAAGGATGGATAGGCATAGCTGTGTTCATACATGTATTCTGGGGCACAGTCAATATCCTCATCCATCCATGTAACAACACCATCTACTATTTTACAGTCCTTAAAAATTTTCTCATCAGACAGTGGAGCGAATGCAGGACCATTCAAAATGGTTGCATCAAACAGGCGCTGTTCTCCGGTTGAGAAAGTAAGAAGCATCATCATGTCGTCCAAAGGTTTTGCAGAAAGTATCTGGATGTTTTCGGGCTTTTCACTGGCATATACAATTCCATTCAATGTGAACATAAAATTCCCTCCTTACTGTAATGGTTTAATCTTGTCAAAGTGTTCGCCACGAACTGCTTTGTTCCATGCTGCATAGGCTTCATCTTCATGCAGAGCCAACCAGCCGATTAACATTTTGAACTGTTTCTGAGGAAGTGATCCGGCGAGCAACTCACCATCAATTCCAACAGAAGCTCGGTATTCTCCATAAGTAACATGGACATGCGGCTTATTGTGCTGGACAGTATCGTTGAATAACATTTTGATAACCATTCCTTCGAATCTACTTAATTCTGGCATAGAATCATCTCCCTTCAAATTAATGTTTTGCAGGTGCATTTATTCCTTCAAAATATGGATTTAAGCCCAAATAGCAATTAGGACAAAAACCACCGTCAGAAGATATCTCACGGGGGAGTTTTGAATATTTTTTTGTTTTGCCGCTTATAGAAAATACTTTTAAATTGTATTTGCTGCAAATTGGGCAATGGTTGTTAGTAGTAACCAATACCAAATCATTTTTTAGTTCTTTATTATGCTTTAAAGCTGTTTTGATATTAGGCAAATTAGAAATACGTTTATCGAGAAATTCTGGATGCCGAGAATATATTTTACGTAATTCTTCTTGAGCTAAAGCAGAATCCCCTGTATATTCGATGTACTTTATTAAACGCAGGTACTCCTTTTGGGTTAACAATGGTCGTTGTTCATAATCAGATAATGCGTTTGATTTTCGCAAACATGCAATAGCACAATCCATTCGTCCTGCCTTTTTATGTTCAGTAGCTTTTCGCTGCAATAGATAATAGATACAATTTTGGGTGTCTTTTCCAGTGTGATAATTTTTAGCAGGAATAGGTATTGCATTTATACCATCAAGAGTATCCATATCGTAACGCTTGGATTTAAAAATATTGAATAATCCCATAAAAGCCTCCTATTCCCATTCTGAATCATTATTCATAATATCAAGATCATGCTGAATACCTTCCGATGTCTGAGTAACATCTGTACGGGTATGGGCAGCAAGAACGTCTTCTTCCATCTGTTGGGTGGAAAGGAGCCCTTTTGTGTAAGAGACTACTTTTTCCTTGTTAGTCGAAGATAATTGATTATATAAGTCCAAAAACCTAGCAGTATACTCCGATATACGCTGATAACACCCTTCCTGATCCGGTTTCTGATAATCAATAACGAGAGGAGATGAGGATTCGATTTTGTCAGATATAAGCTGCACAGGCTGTTTTTTGTCAAGCATTTTTAATAAAGTATCTAAATCAATTCCCATTCCAGAGGCAACTTTTGCCATAGAAGGTAGAGTTGGAGAAATAGGTTTATTATTTCGAGGATTAATATTGTTCTCGAGCATAGAAATATAACCTTTACTAAGAGAACATGCATTTGCAAATTCACCTAATGTAATATTATTATTCTCTCGATAGTTTCTTATGATATCTCCTAAAGTCATGATCTGCCTCCCTTTCTATTGTTTAGTATATTGTACAACATGTTGAAAAAATAGTCAACAAAAATGTTCAACATACTTGACAACACTAAAACTGAGTGATATTATACAAATAGTTCAACATGATGAACGGAAAGGGAGTGAATAAATAATGGGATACAAGATAAGAGAATGTAGAAAAGAAAGAAGTATGTCACAATGCGAATTAGCAGAGAAAAGTGGAGTATCACGCACAATAATTTCAGGATTGGAAAATGGTACAATAACAACGACAACAACAGATACTTTGCTGAAAATTGCTAAAGCGCTTGATAAAAAAGTTGCAGATATTTTTTTTGAGGCGTAGTTCAACATGTTGAATATACAATGTTAAAACCAGAAGGAGGCGAGACAGATGGAAGAGAAGATACTAAAAATATGCATGAAATTATTCTGGCCAGTACTAATTGCATGGATACTTTGTGTACTGGCCAAGATAATGGTTGATTTAGGTCTGATTACATAAGACGTTCAGAAATTTCCTGTAATGGATATGAAATAGCATGGTATTCCTTGTCCACCAAACGAGGTTTTACTAATTTTCCATAATTAGCAACTGCTATTTCAAAATGTTCTGAGTAATGCTTTTTACCGGAATGATAATGAATATCAAAAACCGCAGCACCGCCCTTATATTCATATAGCTTGAAAGGTGCAAAGAATTTTTGACTGGGTGCTATTGAATTCCCAGAAAGACCATCAAAGATGGTTGAAATATCAGCAAGTGATTTCGGATGATTTTGTATAACGTCATTATATGTAAGCGAATCAATAAAGGCGGAAGATGCACCAAAATTCTTAACAACAAAATAGCCAGTTGGTTCTCCGCATTGTATGTAATCAAAATAAATACATACATAAGGTCGACTGGAATTTTCAATCATTTTATTATTTTGACGCAAAGTTATTACAACTGTAACGATGGAAATGACAGCCAAAATAAAGGAAAGCACAGAGAGCACAATATTTACTTTTGTTGATAAATCCATGAAATTTCCTCCTTTCTTTAGACTCAGGCATGGCAGTGCCTGTAATTACAGAATAGGAGAGTAACGACGAAAAGTCAATCTGTTGAAGAAAATCGACAAATTTCGACAAAGAGGTGAAACACATGGCAATTCAATACACATCAGAAGAAAAAAAGTACGTTCTCCTTAAAGGAAACATCCTGAAACGTATGGAGGCTGAAAGAGTATCTGATGCTCAGATGGCAACTGCTACAGGGATGGCAGTAAGAACATACAAGGAGAAGAAATTGTATCCAGAGAAATTTACTTATCCAGAGCTCAGAAGGTTGTTTATTCGGTTGAAGTTTCCGGAGAGTGAGATATTGGAGGCACTGACATGAGAGATCTAATCGATTCCGTTCTGATCGGAGGATATGCAAGTTATCTTCCGTTCTGGATCTGGAACAACACAGGTGATCAGATTGCCGGAGCACTGGCACTGATCGGAGCAGTGTACATAGCCAAACGGTGGCATGTATGGAATGTGTAACTAAAAAGGATCCTCAGAGCTGCAACTCAGAAGGACCCAAAAGATAATAATAGTTTATCACCCTTTCATTGTATGAGGGTAGAAAGGAAAAGTCAATGATTAAAGCAGAGAAAACTGGAAACAAAATGGAACTGGAAATTAAAGGAAGTTCACATGATTTGATTTGTGAATTTGATGAGGTACTGAAAGCAATGTACAAAGTGCTGGATGAGAGCGTTGTAAAGTCAGCTCCATTTACTGCAGAAGATATCTTACACACAATGGCACATAATGCGGCGGCAGAGGGGAAGGAAAATAGGTGAAAGACAGATTTACAATCCCTAATCCCAATGGTGCCGGATACCGCATTCCTGCCTGCAGGGGCGGGAGTTTCCGAACAGAATGGCAGCAGGACCAGTCAGTTATATATGGAAGCATTGCTGATCGGCTGGGTGCTTATGAAGACATCGGAAGTATTGAAGAATTAAGGGAACTGAAAGCGAGGAAGATTAAATGAAATTAAATAAACTGATATCTACTTTAAATATGGAGCATGAAGAATGGCTGGAAAACAGACGTAAAGGCATCGGCGGTTCTGATGCCGGAAGTATCTGTGGACTGAATCCTTATTCTTCCGCAATTGCAGTATTTCAGGATAAAACACAGCCATTGACAGAAAAGCCAGATAACGAATCTATGAGACAGGGGCGTGATCTGGAAGAATATGTTGCCCGCCGGTTCATGGAAGAAACTGGTAAAAAGGTACGCAGGGCAAATGCAATCTTCTATAAAGAAGAGCAGCCCTTCATGCTTGCAAATGTAGACCGCCTGATTGTTGGCGAAAATGCCGGATTGGAGTGTAAGACAGCATCTGCGTATTCTGCTGATAAATGGAAAGACGGACACATTCCGGAATCTTATGAGATCCAGTGCCATCATTATATGGCAGTGACCGGAGCTGATGCCTGGTATATCGCATGTGTGATTTTGGGAAAAGAATTTGTTTGGCACAAGATTGAGCGTGATGAAGAAATCATCCAGATGCTGATTAGCGTAGAATCGGATTTCTGGAATAACAATGTGCTTGCGAATAAGATGCCGGCACCGGATGGAAGTAAAGCTGCGGAAGAATTGCTCTCGAAATATTATAAGACTTCTGATCCGGACAAGATGATCCCGCTAGTCGGATTTGATGAGAAATTAAAGCGAAGGGCAGAGATCACGGCTCTTCAGGACAAGCTGGAGAAAGAGAAGAAACAGATCGAGCAGGAAGTAAAGGTTTATATGGAGGATGCAGAAAAAGCTGATTCTGATAGTTATTCGGTCACATGGAAATCTGTGACTGCAAACCGTGTAGACACAAAGAAACTGCAGACAGTCTATCCGGAAGTATATAAAGAGTGTGCGAAACCTTCTCAGAGCAGAAGATTTACAGTAAAAGAGATTGCATAGGAGGATAAATAAAATGGGAGTAAAAGATGCATTGGCAGAGAAAACAGAGAACAAAGGTGCTGTAAAGCTTACCAAATCCATGAGTATTGCAGATATGATCAAGGCTATGGAGCCTGAGATCAAGAAGGCATTGCCTCAGGTGATCACACCGGAGCGTTTTACCAGAATGGCATTATCGGCATTGAATACCACACCAAAACTTGCTGAATGCAGCCAGATGTCTTTTCTTGGAGCACTGATGAATGCAGCTCAGCTTGGGCTGGAACCAAACACTCCACTGGGACAGGCGTATCTGATTCCTTACCGAAATAAAGGCAAACTCGAGTGCCAGTTCCAGATCGGTTACAAAGGTCTTATCGATATGGTATATCGGAACGACGATATCCAGACAGTGCAGGCGCAGTGCGTATATGAAAATGATGAATTCGAATATGAACTTGGTCTGGAGCCGAAACTGGTACATAAACCGGCATTAAAGGACCGAGGGAACCTTATTCTTGTATATGCGCTCTGGAAGGCAAAGAATGGCGGTTTTGGCTTTGAAGTGATGAGTAAGGAAGATATTGATATTCATGCAAGAAAGTACAGCCAGAGCTTTTCCAGCAGCTATAGTCCGTGGAAAACAAACTATGAGGAGATGGCAAAGAAGACAGTTATCAAGAAATGTCTGAAATATGCTCCGGTCAAATCAGATTTTGTTATGCAGGTATCCAATGATGAGACCGTTAAGTCGGAACTTAGCGTAGACATGTCTGAGATTGCGAATGAGCAGGAACCAGTCATTGATGCAGAATATAACGAAGTTGTAGCAGAGCAGGAGACAGCAGCTTCAGAAGCATAACTTAGTAACGGTGCTTATGATCCATCAAAAGCATTGAAATATATCACACAAAATAACAGACAGCCCCGGGAACTTCCGGGGCGGAAAGGGGCAACATGAAACACATCAATATGGAAACCTTTGCGAATGGAGCATTCACAGAGCAGATCAACCGGGAATTAAAGAAAGTAACAGAAAACATTCAGGATCCTAATACGGATGCAACCGCAAAGAGAAAGATCACAGTTATGATCGAGTTCAAACCGAACGAGACAAGAAATTTTGTGACCACAGGAGTACAGGCAAAAGCAACACTTGCACCGGCACTGGGAGCTGTTACAGCGCTCAGCATGGGTAAGAATCTCAAGACCAATGAGGTTGAGGCATATGAGGTAGGAAGCCAGATTCCGGGACAGATTACGATGGAGGAGACTCTGGAAGCTACAGAAGAGATGGAAGACGGCAGAGTGGTAGATAAATCTACCGGAGAGATTTATGAGACACCAGCTAAAAATGTAGTTGATTTAAGAGCTGTACGTCAGGCTTAAAGATAGAAAACAGGAGGATAAAATACTATGCTTAGAGAAGCAATGCAGTTTTTGACAGGGTTAAAGGAAGAGGCAATGGAGCCGAAGATAGTTGAGATTTCCGGAAAGACATATTGTGATAAGGACCTGCGGAGATATGACAAAGAGCCTATGGCAAAGGAGATTACCGCATCAACGCTTACTGCAATGATTGATTATATCTGCAATCTTTCTGATGAATTAAGAAAGAATATGATCATTCATGTGCAGGATCCGCAGACAGTTTGCCTCTATAGTGGATTAAATAAAGAACGAGAGAGAGAATATCTGTTCAGATCAGAGGCTATTGTGCCTCGCTTCAGATATGGAAATTATTATGGTCAGGAAGAATTTCTGATTGAGATGCAAGCGAATTTCGATATAACACCGGATCTGGAAACCATCCTGAAGGTTGCTGGTAATGTAGAAGCAAAGACAACTGCAAACTATGGTGATGATGGAGTTACCCAGAAGACAACCATCAAGCAGGGAATCGCATCGAAAGCAGATGTTCTTGTACCGAATCCGGTCACACTGACACCGTACAGGACTTTCCTTGAAGTAAAACAGCCTTCCAGTGAATTTGTATTCCGCATCAAGGATAACGGCGGTGCCCCGGCATTTATGCTTGTCGAGGCAGAAGGCGGTCTCTGGAGAGCAGAAGCAATGCAAAACATCAAAGAATATCTTACGAAGGCACTGGAAGGCATTTCCGATGAAAAGAGCAAGATTACGATCATTGCATAATGATTGATTGTACATGCCCCGTCTGGAAACAGGCGGGGATATAGAAAGGACAGCATGAAAACAATTTGTTTTACGGTGCCTGGAAAGCCACAGGGAAAAGCAAGGGCACGTACATTTTATAATCCCAAGACAAAGGGAATGAGTAGCATGACACCGGAGAAGACAGTTTTGTATGAGAATTTCATTTCAACCTGCTATTTACAGGCTGCAGGAGAGGAACGATTTACGGACACTGCATATATCCGGATACGCATCCAGGCATTCTTTGAAGTGCCAAAGAGCAGCTCTAAGATAAAAAGAGAAGCAATGTTGAATGGTGAGATTCTTCCAGCGAAGAAACCGGATATCGATAATATTGCAAAAGCTGTTCTGGATGCACTGAACAGCGTAGCGTATCGTGATGATACACAGGTAGTGGAATTACAGTTAAGGAAACAATACAGCGAAAAACCACGAGTAGAGATCTGCATGGAAGAACTGGAGGTATAACCAGATATGGCAAGGCGAAAGCAGGAAGGAAATCGCTTTTTTCGCCTGGACGTGGATTTTTTCTCGGATAAAAAGATAAAGATCCTGAAGGCCAGATATGGAGCTGATGGGATCGCCCTGTATATGTATCTTCTGTGCGAGATATATAAATCAGGATATTATTTAAAGATTGATGATGATTTTGAGTTCATTGTGTCGGATGATCTGAACATGGACAGCAACAAGGTGAAGCAGGTCTTGAACTTCTTATTGGAACGGTCACTGTTTGATGACACACTTTTTCAGTCGGACAAGGTCTTGACCTCTGCCGGAATACAGAGGAGATATCAGGCAATGGTAAAAGCCAGAGCACTGAAAAATCCGATCACAGTAGAAAGGTTTTGGCTCCTTCAGGAGGAAGAAACGGAAACCTTTATTAAAGTGAACCCTTCTTTAAATAATTCCGAGAATAATCCCGATAATTCCAAGAAAAATAACGATAATTCCAAGAAAAATGACATAAAAGGAAAAGAAAGGAAAGGAGAGTATATATATACGGCTCCGCCGGGTACATACTTTGCTGATTCTTCTTTGAATGAAGCCTTCCTGTTATTCCTGAAGGTAAGGCAGAACAATGGAGACTGTCTGACTGATGAACAGATACAGCTTCTGAAGGAAGAACTGAGTTCCATGTCTGACAAGCCGGAAGAACTGACCGCCATTGTAAAGAAGTCGGTGATGAGTGGATGGAAGACATTTTATCCATTGAAGAAAAGTCGTGGCAAGAAGACAGAATCGAAGAACAGCAAGAACCGGTTCAATAACTTTCAACAGAGAGAATATGATTTCGATGATTATGAGAAGCAGTTATTGAATAAAGGCCAGGAGGGATAGCTTATGGACAAAACCTGTGCAACGTGTATCGAGAATGACGATGGGCTGTGTGACCGCAAGGGAACACTGGTCCATGATGACGATTCTTGTGATCAACACAGAGAATCATGGAAGGATGCCATGCTGAGGCAGTTCTTCCGGAGAACGATGAGATAAGAGCCCTTCACTCGTAATGAAAGGGTCATAGAAATAGACAGAAAGGAGCCAGCCTCCGGCCGGGGCAAGGGTATACCGGGCTTCTTGAACAAATGATTCATGGAGAATTAATTGTAGATAATTTTGCAGGTGGAGGCGGTGCTTCTACCGGAATAGAAATGGCAACAGGATATAGTGTTGACATAGCAATCAACCATGATCCTGAAGCTATACGGATGCATAAGACAAATCATCCGAACACGAAACATTACTGTGAGGATGTGTGGCAGGTTGATCCTGTTGAAGCCTGTAAGGGTCATCCGGTAGGACTTGCGTGGTTTTCACCTGACTGTAAGCATTTTTCCAAGGCGAAAGGCGGAAAGCCAAAGGATAAATTCATCCGAGGTCTTGCCTGGGTAGCGTGCAGATGGGCGGGGCTTGTAAGGCCAAGAGTGATAATGCTGGAGAATGTAGAAGAATTTAAGACCTGGGGACCGCTTAACCGGAGAAAACATCCGATCAAATCCAAACAGGGAAAGACGTTCGAGAAATTCGTGCAGCAGCTTACAAATCTTGGCTATGAGGTTCAGTTTTGTGAATTGGTGGCTGCGGCTTATGGCGCGCCAACTATGCGAAAGAGGTTCTTTCTGATCGCCCGGTGTGACGGCAAACCGATTGTGTGGCCAAAGCCAACACACGGACCGGCAGACAGTGAAGCGGTGAGAAATGGTAGTCTCAAACCTTATATCGGAGCATATACACAGATTGATTTCAACAGACCATGTCCTTCAATTTTTGATACATCTGAGCAGATCAAGGAAAAATATGGTATTCGTGCAGTGAGACCACTTGCACCAAAAACAATGGAACGAATTGCCAGAGGGCTGAAAAAGTTTGTTCTTGAGAATCCAGAGCCGTTTATCGTTCAGTGTAATCACGGTGGAAAGCGCAGACCAAACAATATAAAAGAGCCAATGCCAACTATTACGGGAAAACACGGATATGGGATTGTCGAACCAACGCTTGCACCGTATATGGGAACCAATACAACAAATCATTCGGGAGGAAGTTGTAAAGATCCTATACATACCATTACAACCGGAAATCAGCAATGTGTAATCAGCCCGTTATTGATTCAGTATCATTCCGAAACAGTGCAGGGAGAGGTGCGAGGACAGACAATAGCTGATCCGGTTATGACTGTTGATAGTTCAAACAGATATGGGCTGGTTACATCGTTTTTGAGTAAATTCTATAAATCAGGTACGGGGCAGGATCTCAGAGAACCTTTGCACACAATCACAACGTCACCGGGGCATTTTGGAGAGGTACGGGCTTTTCTGACAAAATATTATGGAGCAGGTACAGGACAGAGTGTAAAAGAGCCTCTTGACACTATAACTGCACAGGATCGTTTTGGATTGGTAGTAATTGCCGGGACAGAGTATCAGATTGTAGACATTGGACTTAGAATGTTGGAGCCAAGCGAACTGTATGGATGCCAGGGTTTCCCGGATGATTACATAATTGATCATGATTACACTGGAAAGAAATATCCAAGAAGCGAACAGGTCAGAAGATGCGGGAATGCAGTATGTCCACCGATACCGGCAGCATTGGTAAGAAGTAATTTGCCAGAACTTTGTGTAGCTACCAGAAATCCTATCTGCCGAGTGGACAGGATGAAAGAAGAGAATGGCGGACAACTGAGATTTGCGTAAGAAAAGGAGAAACAGACATGAATGATTATAAGTATTACAGTGATTTAGATAGCCATCCGTTTACTGGAGAATATAATGTAAACTTTAAAGCAAGAATAGCACAAAATGATCATGTAAAGAAATTCTTTGATGGAACTGCAGGTGTTGAACAGGTTCAAAATGTAACACCTGGAAAAATATATGAAATCTATAAAGTAGAAGGATATGGTGATGTTGCTGACTTTTATTTTAAAGACGATGTTGGTAAAGAACAGTGTTTGGCTGATTTCTTTTTTGGAGAGGTGTGTGTGGAATGATAGAAGTATACGATATCAAAGATGTAGAACCAGAGAAGCTGGACATTACGCCGGAGTTGGCTCTGGCAGCATATAATACGCTGATCCAGTTCTGCAAACAGCAGGAAGCTTCGGATGATGGGACATGTAATCAGTGTATATTATACAAGAACTGCCCAGCTATTACAGATAGCCTTCCGGAAGAATGGGAAGAACTTCATTATCCGAAACTTGTTGACAATAGTGTGTTTTACCTGAAGGATGGTAAGGTTCGTGAGATTGTACATGCAAACCGTCAGGAAGCAGAAGAGACGTTTAAGGAGATGGTGGAAAATGGACTTTAATCGAGCAATGGCAAAATCAGTAGCATGGATTAGTACATCAATGGCAGCGATTGCGGCAATATCTGCAACTAAAAATCCTTGCTGTTTATTTGCATTTATTTTGCCATTATTTGTAGGTTTACCACTTAACTGAGAGGAGATGATGAAATGACATACAAGAATCATGAAGGCTATTCGGATCCGACTTCTGGACAGGCTATGAAGGGAGCACACTGGGAAGAGTTACAGCAGTTACGTGAAAAGGAACATGCTCTGAAACGCGGACAGAAAATCGTAATCATTGAAATATGCAAAGAAGAGCATAAGCCGGCAAAGAAAGTAAAGAGAATCTATACTGTTATTGAACTGTATAAGCACTGTGTCCTTTTGAAGGACGAGAAAGGTTTCTGTATGGCACCTTCATACATAAAGCTACAGTCATTAATTAGAGGTGGAGACTGATGGGGATTAAGGTTACCAGGGAGATGCTGGACAAGTACCGGAAGCTGAAACAGGAGATACCGGTACTGGAGCTGGAGCTTCTGATGATGAAGAATACAGAGGCGGGACTGGGGAATGATACGATCTTCGATTACCAGACCGGTTATCCCAGACCACAGAGCGTTGTTGGGTTTGATCAGAAGAAGTATGACCGCCGTGAGAAGATACTGGAACGCAAGAAAGAAAAGGTTAAGGCTATGGACCAGTGGATTGACGATATCAAGGATGGACAGACCAGATGTGTGTTCCGGATGTTCTACAAGCAGAACATGACCTGGAAGGCGATTGCGAAGCAGATTGGCATGCCACACAATGAGGATTATCCGAGACTGATGATTCGTGATAAGTATTTAAAAAATCAGGGGATAAAGTAAAATAGTTCGGATTATTCGGTTAATTCGTTGTATGATGAGAATGTAGCCAAAGGCTTAAAGGTCGGCGGCTCTTTCCCCCTAAAATCCCCCAGGGTGATGAAAATATTGCCCTTCAATCTTTGGTGGTGCTCAGATTGAAGAGCAATAACGGAATACTTCCCGGATGGGAGGAAGCATGAGCCGTAAAACCGAGCCGTCCAGTTCGAGTCTGGATATTTCGATTTCTCCTATGGAGAACTTCCAAACTACATACATTTTTTAGAAACGTCCTGTAGAAATATGGGACGTTTTGTAGTATTATGAAGAAAATGTATGTGGGAGGAAAGTTATGGGAGAAAAGAAAAAAGAACAATGTTTTGTAATAATGCCTATTAGTGATCAGGGAGATTATCCGAAAGGGCATTTTGATAAAGTATATGAACAAATTTTTCAACCAGCGATAAGGGAGGCTGGATATGAGCCTTATAGGGTTGATGAAAATAAAATATGCGATTCGATTATGAAGAAAATATTTGATGCCATATATAATTCTCCAATGGCACTTTGTGATTTAAGTAATCGAAATCCTAATGTTTTATATGAGCTTGGATTAAGACAAGCTTATGATAAACCAGTTGTATTAGAGCGTGTTTGAAAAACATTTGATTTTGTTTATTTTAACCAAATTAGAATAGA